>TARA_B100001113_G_scaffold58908_1_pt1 | contig 20501 bp, 17 predicted proteins | sample TARA_B100001113 | Tara Oceans TARA_B100001113 (sample SAMEA2622402) | marine metagenome | biome: marine biome (ENVO:00000447); feature: deep chlorophyll maximum layer (ENVO:xxxxxxxx); material: "saline water (ENVO:00002010), including plankton (ENVO:xxxxxxxx)" | depth 50 m | reverse complement strand
ATCACTAGATCGATCGCCGATCAAGCAAGAACCATTCGTATTCCTGTACACATGATTGAGACTATCAACAAACTAAATAGAATTTCTCGTCAAATGCTCCAAGAACATGGTAAGGAGCCTACCCCAGAAGAACTTTCTGAAAAGATGGACATGCCTGAAGAAAAAATAAGAAAAGTTTTAAAAATTGCTAAAGAACCTATTTCTACTGAAACTCCAATAGGTGATGAAGACGACACCACTTTAGGAGACTTTATTGAAGATCCTTTACAAGACTCACCAATTGACGCTGCTACAGAAAATAACCTTCATGATGCTACTGATGGCGTGTTATCTAGCTTAACTGCAAGAGAAGCCAAAGTTTTAAGAATGAGATTTGGTATTGGAATGAACACCGACCATACTTTGGAAGAGGTTGGCAAACAATTTGACGTAACCAGAGAAAGAATTAGACAGATTGAGGCTAAAGCCTTAAGAAAACTAAGACATCCTTCAAGATCAGGACATCTCAAAACTTTCTTAGACGAATAAATTCATTCAAAATGTATTTAAATTCCGGGCCTGTAGCTCAGTTGGTTAGAGCAGCGGACTCATAATCCGTTGGTCGGAGGTTCGAGTCCTCCCGGGCCCACCACGATATAGCAATTAATTCTCAAGGACTCCTTAGGCAATTATTAAGCCCTGTGCAAAAAAAGAATCCAGAGTTAAATGGCTCTTGACCAATCAACTTTTTTTATTTTTCTTTCTTCTTTAGAAAGAATCTTGATGTTATATAAATCTCTGATGCTAGAAATTTTTTCTGTCAATAAAGTTTTGGGCATGAAGTAATTCCATTTTTTTTTCATTTGAACTGTTCTAAAAAATATTTTTGGCCACTTAAGAAGAACTACCTTTGAATAATAATAAAAGGATTTTAAATACCCAATCTCTTTAACTAATTCATTTACTTTTCCTTGAGTTTCATTTAATTCCAAGGAACCAGAAAAATAATCCCTTATAAGTTGAATATAATTACCACCAAAAAATAACCAGCAATCTAGCATAGCTTCTTCTTCTAAAGACGTATCTAATCCAAAAATAACATGCTGAGCGTCATGGTTGAGTATTGTTAATTTCTCAGCATTTGAACAATTTTCACCTAATACGTAACGACCGTTTACTCTTAGGTAATTTCTGTATTCTTCAATTCCATCACGAAGTGAAATATCGCAGTCTTGTTTTTGAAACGAGAGTGTCATTGTGGATTTTTTATCTGACCAACCCAATTAATAAATTTTTTTGGTCTTTGTTTTTCGTTAAGAATTTCAATCCCATATTCTTCTCTTAAGTCACAAATTCTTCTTTCAAGATATGAGGCAGGGACTTTTAAAGGCCATTTTTTTTTCATTTTAAATCGAAGTTTAATGACTGAAATAACAGATCTTGCTATGTAAAAAAATGACTTAAGTAATTTAAAAAAACCAACTTCTTTGATTAGATATTTCATATGTTTTTTTAACCATGGATCATCAAAATAAGCTAGATAATCTTTCCATTCATAAGAACACAACAAAATATTATGAATGTCATTTAAGGTTTCTTCCTCGAAAGTTACCCCATTTCCAAATATTACATGAGTACAATCATGGCTTTCCCAGACTTTGAATTTAGAATTTCCATTATCAGTACCAATGGTTTTTCCATTCTCTTTAAGATAATTCAAATAAATTTGGAGACCCTCTGCTAGAGAAAGCTTACAGTTTTGTTCCTTAAAGGCTAACACATTGATTATTATAGTATTTTTTAAACGACTTCGTGCTTACCGAGCTCATTTTTAGCAATCGTTCTTCTATGAACTTCGTCAGGACCATCACCAATTCTCAAATATCTAACAGAAGCATATAAGCTTGCTAAAGGTGTATCCTGTGAAACTCCTGCACCACCATGCATTTGAATTGCTTTATCAATCACTCTTGTCGCCATAAGAGGAATGGCAACTTTAATTTGCGCAATTTCACTTTTTGCAATTTTATTTCCTGCGGTATCCATCATCTGAGCTGCTTTTAAAGTCATTAGTCTGCACATTTCTATTTCAATTCTGCAATCAGCTATAACATCATAATTTCCTCCTAGTTCAGCTAAAGCTTTCCCGAAAGCCTTTCTTTTAAGAGAGCGTTTACAAAGAAGATCTAAAGCTCTTTCAGCAACTCCGATGATTCGCATGCAGTGATGAATTCTTCCAGGACCCAGTCTTCCTTGTGCTATTTCAAAACCTCTCCCTTCTCCTAAAATTAGATTTTCTTTAGGAACTTTGACATCAGTAAATTTTAAATGTGCATGACCATTAGGGGCATGATCTGCACCATAGACAGTCAACATTCTGAGGTTTTCAATTCCTTTAGCATCCGTTGGAATGAGAATCTGAGACTGTCTTTGGTGTTTTGGATTATCTGGATTGGTAACTCCCATAAAAATCATCACTTTACAATCAGGCCTGCCAAATCCAGAAGTCCACCATTTTTCTCCATTGATTACATATTGTTCACCATCATCTTCTATCTTACTTTCTATATTAGTTGCATCAGACGAAGCAACATTTGGCTCTGTCATTGCAAATGCAGATCTAATTTCACCTTCAAGAAGAGGTTGTAACCATTTTTGTTTTTGAAAGTCAGATCCAAATTTATCCAAAACTTCAATATTGCCTGTGTCAGGAGCTGAGCAATTAAAAACTTCTGAAGCAAAGCTCACTTTTCCCATCATCTCAGCTAGGGGAGCATACTCTAAATTAGTTAAACCATAACCATTTTCGCTTTCAGGCAAGAAAAAATTCCACAAACCCAAACTTTTTGCCTTTTGCTTTAATTCACTTATAACTTTCGGAACTTGCCATGGATTTCCAGCTGCACGAAATGCCTTCATTTCCGATGCATATATCTCCTCTGCTGTATAAACATTCTCCTCCATAAAATCGGAAACTTTTTTTATGAGATCAGTGGTTTTTTTTGAATGTTCAAATTTCATTTAACTTAATCATTATAGTCATCAAATACATGATTATAACTTTAAAAAAATTGAGACTTTAAAAGTTTTGACATTTATACTGTCATTTTTTACATAGGGGAAACAGAAATTAAATCTTATTTATTAAGCTTAATCTTTTTTGTAAATTTAATATTTGCAAACTATCAATTTAAAACAATAGCTTCTGATCTAGATGACGCATGGAGTTTTGATTTTTTAAATGAAAATCAAATAATTTTCACAGAGCAACCAGGAAGAGTAAAAATAATAACAATTTCATCAGGAGAAGTTGTTGAAGTCGAAGGCGCTCCAAAAGTCCAATACGCAAGTCAAGGTGGTTTATCTGAAATAGTTCTAGATCCTAATTTCAAAGAGAATAATGTTTTATATCTAACTTATTCAGCTTTAAATGAAAAAGGAAAATCTACTCTTTTTTTGATGTCCGCAGAATTAAAAAATAACACTTTAACAAACAAAAAAATTATTTTTGAAGCTATAGCATTCAGAAGAGTACCAATCCACATGGGAGCGAAAATTGATTTTCTATCTGATGGATCTTTACTTCTAACAAGTGGAGATGGCTTCGATCATAGAGAAAAAGCTCAAAGTTTGAATAATCATTTTGGAAAAATAATTAGAATTAATAAAGATGGATCAGTACCATCTGATAATCCTTTCGTTGGTAAAAAAAATATACTTCCAGAAATATTCTCTTATGGCCATAGAAATATGCAAGGACTCGTTGTTATGGATGATGGAAGGATTTTTGAACATGAGCATGGGCCAAGAGGAGGAGATGAATTAAACCTAATTGAACCGGGAAAAAACTATGGTTGGCCTGCAATTACTTATGGAATAGATTATTCAGGCGCTGTTATCAGCCCATTTACAAAAATGGATGGTATGGAACAACCCTTAAAGTATTGGGTACCATCAATAGCTCCTTCAGATATGATTTATTACGATGGAGATTTGTACCCAGAGCTCAAAAATAGTTTTCTCATCACCGCACTAGTATCCAGAGATGTAAAAAAAATTAAAAAGACAAATACTCTTATTACCGAAGAGTCCATCTTCTCTAGTCTAAATTCTCGCTTAAGAAGTATTGGAGTCTCACCTAACGGAGAACTTTATCTTTTAACAGATGGAAGAAGGGGAAAATTATTGAAAGTACTTTCTACTAAGGAATGAAAATAGCAAAATATCCATTTGCAATTCTTGTCGCGGCACTGGTTACCGTAGCTTTGACAACTCCAATTTCATCATTTGCAAACATAATATGGCTTTCTTCAATGAATTTGCCTGTAAATTTTTTTTCTTCCTTAGAAATCATCTTGTTTGATTTTCAAAGACTTGGAATTCTTCTTTATGGGATCATTATTATTGAATTTGCTATAGCATTTTCTTTGGTTGGTTTAATCCAAAAGTATGTACCAGATACAAAATACCTTTATCCAATAGCAGGCGCCATTATCACAGGCTTAACTCTTTTTTTATTGGTTGAATTTTCAACACAGACAGAAGTTCTTGGCGGCAATAGGACTATTCTGGGAAAATTTTTACATTGTCTTGCTGGTTTTGCTGGAGGATATTTATTCAATATTCTTATCTCCAAAGAAAGAAAGATTTCTTTTATTATAAGAACCATAGGCATTATCTATGCTTATTTAATTTTAGGATTGGTCTTAAATTGGATTTTTACGCCTATTAGTGCAGCCTCTGACTTTGGATTTATCTTTAATGAGCTTAATTCAAGCGCTCAAAATGCTTTGCTTAGAGACTTTACCTCGTTTTTCGTGGCAACTTTTTTGTTTTCTATCATTGGCGTAATTACTTTAAACTCAGCGTGGTTTTTCTCAGCTGGAATTATTTATGTTGGTGCAGGAATTTTTAATCTCACAGCTATTTATGCTCACGGTACAGACTATAATCAAATATTTATTGGCGAGTTTCTACTAGGCAGTTTACCCATTGCTTTGGGTGTAATAACTTCTTATCAAAAAAAGAAAGCTGAAGTATAGTCTTGTTCTATGATTAATTGGCAAGCAACTGCTTTGAATACAGCTCCGGACTCTGAAAATCAAATTCACAGCGATGAACTTGCAAAAGAATATGGGTTTAAAGGCGGTTTGGTTCCTGGAGTGACAGTTTCAGCATATTTACTTCATCCCGTTATCGAGTCTTCTGGAATAGCATGGTTAGAGAGAGGCTATGCGAACTGTAAGATAACTTCTCCTTTATATGATGGCGAGACTTTTGATGTGTTGTCTGAAGTTTTTCAAGAAGGCCGAATAAATACTTTTTTACAAAACCAAGATGGGAAGATAGTAGCAAATGCAGAAACAAAAATTCTAGAAAAGCCTTTATCTAAAGAACCAAAATATAAAGGCGACCTCTTGGTACAAGATGATTATCAGACTCCAATTGCATCACTCAAAGTTTGGGAACAATTAAAAAAAGAAGGGTGCAAAGCATTTAAATTTCACTGGGGTGGGAAAAATCCCCTTATTTATCTATCAAATGAAAAGTTATTGCCAGAAATTTTACAACCAAAAAAAGGGGGTTATGCAAATCTTTGTTTTCTTTTGGGCTGTTCTAATTGGATCTTAGCTGGGAATGCTTTCATGAACCCTTGGATTCACTTGCAAACTAAATCTCAAAATTTTAGACCAGTTTCTTTTGAAACTACTCTTGTTGCGGAAATGTCGGTTAAAGACTTTTATGAAAAAAAAGGACATGAATTCATTGAAGTAGATGTGAATTTATTTGACGATAAATCAAAGGAATGTTGCATGAGCATAAATTTATTGGCAATCTTTAAACTTAGAGACGGCGAAATGAAATAAAGAAAATGAAAATTGGTTAATTGTTCAAAATCAAATTTTCGATAAGAAACAAAGATACCTAACGCAACAAACTAATATGAAAGAAAATTTAATAGGATTTTATACTTGGTATCAGTTTTTTGATGAAATGAGTATTGATCAACAAAATGAGATTATTTATTACATAAAAAGGATTTCAAGAAATATAGAACAAAATATAAATTCAGCAGGCGGTATAGCTGGAAAAAAAGTAAAAATCTTTAACGATATAGTTTATCCAAATGATACTAATCAAAATCACTTTATTCAGTATTTAAAAGAAAATTCAGAAATAGTTTTTCTACCTTCGTACCCAAGTTATTTTGATTATAAAAATATCACAAATGATGAAATAAATTTCAGCCAATATTTTCAATTAGATGAATTCGGGATGGAAGATGATGAAGGTTTACCCTGGAATGTTTTTAGCACCGAAGAGAAGGGATTTTATTCTCTATCTGATATTTCAAAAGCTCATTTTAAAGATAAAAATATCATTGTTCTTTTAAACGACGGATATTTTGATAAAACCAACTCACAGAAAGTTCAATACAAGAGAGCTTTGCAAAAAGATATTAAGTTGCTTAAGAAAAAAAATCTAGATTTCAAAATTTTCTCTGATCTTCACGAAAATCAGTCTGAACTTATCAAGTTTATGAAAAGTACCAGCAAAGATGATATTTTATATTTTTCTTTAGGATACGCAGAGCCATTGGATTATGAAGACTTTCATAGAGATTTCAAATGGGTTATGGATTTTAGAAAAAAAATACTTACGACTTTTGTATCTAATGCTTCAGAAAGCGATATGTTTCTGCCTAACTTAGATCCAAGAGAGTTATATGATTGTCTTAATTTAAAAGACTGTTTGCCAAATAAAAAGATTCTTTCTATGTCTTTTTCATCAGAAGGTTATTTTGGTTATTTGAGAATGCAAGATTTACACTTTGAAGTTGATCCTTTGATGAAGCCTCATGTTTCAACCTATCTCAGTATGTATCATAGTTGGCAGTTTGATGACATCATGTTGATCAAATATATTTTCGACAAAAAAGATTATAAATTTACTAATAGAGAAGAATTTCTTAGAGAAACTTCAGAAAGACTGAAACTAATCAATGGCGAGGATGACATATACATAGGGGACTCAAAAACACTTTCGTTTGATGAAAAACAACAGAATACAATTAATGATTCATTTCTTTTCCAACACAAAAAAGCAGCTAAAGACAATGATTTTGTTGAGAGCACTCTCTACAAAGATCAGTATAAATATAATTTAGCTAAAAAAAGATATGGAAAGGCTATCAAGACCAACTACATAAATATAGACATTATTCGATTTCAGGACGTATCCATCGAAGAGTCCGTTTTTACTGCTAAATTTTATTTAGAACTAACCACAACTAATCCAGAGGGCATAGATATTTTAGCTTTCAATAATTCAACGCTTAATTCTCAGTCGAGCATAATAAAGATCGATCATAATAAGATTGATAAGGAATATTATTATTTTAGATACTTGATTGAAGATACTTTTTCGTTTGGCGCAATTCCAAATAATTATCCTTTTGATAAACAATTAATTTTTATAGATATCTCAATAATCAATGAAGAAAAACATGGTTTACTTCAGTCTCCACACGTTTCTAGTGTTGATAAAAAATTTGATATAGATGGGTGGGCTCTTGAACAGACTCGGTCGGGACCATTCAGAGAAAAGATTAAACGTATTTCCCCAGTAGATGATCTGAAAAAAGTAACTCAAACAACTTCAACCAGAATAGGGTGGGTCATTGTAAGGTCTAGCTCGATGACTTTACTTAAAGTGCTCATTCCATTGAGTTTTTTGTGGTTATTGGTTTTGTATGGATTATTTCTACCAGTAGAAAATTTAGATAGAGCAGTTGCAGTCATTACGACCTCTTTCCTTTCGGGCATAGCTCTATACTTTTCTACAGAGAGACCACAGCCACTCAGAATGACAGTGATTGATATAGTCTTTGCTTTTTTCTATTCAACTGTTGGTGTTGCAAGTATCGCAGTATTTTCACTTAATTTCTTTCCAGAAATTTATAACGATTTCATGGGTTTTGTTAAATATCTCCTTCCTTTTAGCATCATTGTTGGATATATATTTTTGAGAAACAGAATAAAGTCAAAAAAGTTTTTTCCGAGAATGACAGCAAAATGAATAACTATTCAGTATCTACTGGCTGAGCAGTGTGTAATAGGGTAGCGACTAATTTATCCTCATTGTTATAAATCCTTCCCTCAGAGGTAGCACTACTTCTTCCTAGTTTAATGATTTTAACTTTCATTTTTGCCGGACCGATGGCTAAGGGCCTATGAAATAAAACGTGTAAATCAGTTGTCATCGGGGCTTTTTTTTCTTCATATCCTGAAATCATTGCAGCAGAAGTCGCATCATCTAAAGCCGCCGTAATCATTCCTCCCTGAACAAAACCCATAGGATTGGAGCACTCCTCCTTGAAGTTACAAGAAAAAATCATTTCTTCGTTGATTGACTCGATATACTTTAAATTTAGAAATTCCATAGATTTTCCAAAAAATTCCTCTGAAAATCTTTTTAATTTTTCATTATTTTTCATCTATCTATCTCACAAATTCACTAACTAAACTTCCCAAAACAATTACTGTCACTACAAACCAAATTGACCACCCATAAGGTTTTAAAGGACTACCTTTCATTCTTGATGAAAATAAAGCCATATAGGATGCCATCAGCCAAGCTATGAGAAGAAAGTAAAACATTTTATTTAAATACTAATAACCCTCAACAACCGCATAAAGTCTATCTGCTCCACCATCTAAAACTTTCAAGGCATCTTGGTATTCTTTACTCTCGTAAGCCTTGAGCGCTATTTCAAAGCTAGGAAACTCAACTACAACATTTCTCATATAATTCTCTCCCTCTTTAGTTTCCTGATGACCTCCTCTAACGATAAATCTGCCATTAAACTTTTTCAGGACTTTCTCTGCTAACTTTCCATAAGCTTGCTGTTTTTCAGGAGAGATTACATTCGCTTTTGCTATCCAGTATCCTTTCTTATAACTATTATTTTTCATAATCTAAATTAAACTGTATCAATATTACTAAATTAATATTTTTTTTCTGAAACTTTTTTCTATTATGTTTTTATCTTCTATGTTGACTAGGTAACTACTCTTATCTTTTTTAAATACCACCGCTGTGAAACTTTGTTCATTTTTGATGTGAAGTGCCGCACCACCATCAGCAGCATAAACATTCTTTATTTTTTTATTCATGAGAAATTTTCTTACAGTAGGTTTACGCTCTGGTTCCTCATCGTAGTGAGGACAACAAGTTCCTTTTATAAAATTCAAGCAAGGCATCAACTTCAAATTTGAGGACCATGAGTCTGTTACCCCATTTTCAAACCAACATATAGCTCCAGCACTAACTCCGCTCATCACTACACCTTTTTGGTAAGCTTTTCTTAGAATTTTATCCAATCCCCATTCTTTCCAAACAGCCAACATGCTTTTAGTATTGCCTCCTCCAACAAAGACTACATCTTGATCAAAAATTAAGCGATTTAAGTCCGGAGTCCTTTTAAAAAAATCAAGATGGGAAGGCTGGCAATTCAGATTAGTAAAAGTTGAATAAAAATTAACTTTATAAGCCTCATTGTCTCCAGTCGCAGTTGGAATAAAACATATTTTTGGGTTTTTCTTTTTAGTTTGTTTGAGGATGTAATCTTCAATAATACCTTGTCCTGGGTTCGCTCCAAAACCACCTCCGCCAATCGCAATAATATTTCTAGATTTAGCCATCTGCACCTCTAAGGACATCTTTTGGTGTCTTTAAATTGAGATAAAAAGTAAACAAAGCAGCTATGACTCCGATAACTAACAATGAACTTACAGCTCCAATAAGAATCACATCCCAATAAATTTTTGGATTTATTTCGAAAACTAGTTCTTCAACAAAAAATGTCGTGATAACAGCAAGAATACTACCTAATATTCCTGCAAACAATCCAATACTTAAATATTCTAAAAAAGTATTTTTTTGCATTACCTTTCTGCCCAATCCTAAAGTTTTTAGAATGGCATTTTGCTTTTCTCTTTGTTTAAAGCTTTCTTGTATCGTCGCAAGCATCAGAAATAATCCTGCGATTAATGTTAAGCCCAATATTAATTTTAGAGCTTGAGAAACCTTTGAAATGATTGATTGCACTTCTGAAATGATGGCATCTAAAGAGATAAAAGAAATTGTAGGAAAATTTTTTACCAACTCCACCGAAAGACCATTTTTTTCTGTTGGGATATAAAACGAAGTTATAAAAGTTGATGAGATATTTTGGAAATTTTCAGGAGAGCCAATGGCAAAAAAATTTGGGCTAAAATTTTCCCAATTTACCTCTCTGATACTTTGGACATAACTTTCAATCTTTTCACCTGCTACGTCAATGATAATTACATCATCAATTTTTAAATCGTATCTTTCAGAAATTTCTGTCGATATTGAGATACCATTTTTAGACTCTTCGAACCAATTACCTGCAACTATCTCATTCCCTTCTGGCAGTTCTTTCATCCATGTAAAGTTAAAGGTTCTGTCAATTTCCTTGCCAGATTCTTTTCTTTTAAATCTGGCACTCGTTACTGGATAGATGGGCTCTGTATTTATTTCATTAATCTCTAAAAAATCCAATAAATTAGATATCTCACCTTCATATATATTAAATAAGAGATTATTGGGTGCATTTTTTGGAAGAGAGTTTTCCCAAGAAGATACCAAATTGGTCGATGCTGAATAGGCAACTAAGCTCAAAGCTATTGCAACAGTCATTGCAACAATCTGCATAGAATTAAAAAGTTTTCTTCTGCTCAATTCAAAAGCAAGCATTTTCATTGGCTTAAGAGGATTTAAGCCCAAGGGCTTGATGAAGTAAAAAATACCAAAAATCATCAAAAATATGAGACCAGCAAAAACTAGAATGGAGAAAAAAATAACATTAGTTAAAACAAAATCTTTAATGAAAAATATTAAAAGCACATAAAATGAGCCCAATCCTCCAACTAAATATAATGAAGAATTAACTACATCTATATTTTTCTCTGTTTTTCGTAAAATCACATTTGGTGAGAGATTAAAAAGATTTCTTAATATTGGGTATGAAAAACCCATCAGACATAAAAAAGCCGTAACCAGAGAAATAAAGTACGGATCAAAACTAGGAGAGGGTAGATTTGTTGGGAAGTACTCTTTAAGAAGTTCAATAAAGGATATTTGTACAATCCAGCCTATCGAAATCCCTACTAAAAAAGAAAATAAAGCAATCAAGCCAAAGATATAAACATACATCTTTTTAATTTGGTTAGGAGAAAGGCCAAGGGCCTTGAAAACTGCAACATAATCTATATGTCTTCTGGTAAATTGCAAAGAGCATATTGCAATCGCTAAGGAAGATAGAATAATTGCCAATAAAGCTCCAAGTAGAAAAAAATTAGACGCTCTTTTAATTGCTCTTCCAAGAGGGCTGGCTTCATTATCAGGAGTTACAATTTCGTCTCCAGGCTTCTTTATGAATTGAAAGAAGTCTTCTAATCTTTGTATATTCTCCCCAGCGGCTTGGAAGAGATAAGAGTATCTTACCCTCGAACCTGGCTGAATGACGTTAGCCTCTTCTAAGTCGGCAGAATTCATAATCGCTTTTGGAGCAAAAGCAAAAGATCCGGCTCCTCTGTCAGACTCGGAAATTATAATTCCGCTCACATAAAAGTCTTTTTCACCAATATTTATCTGATCTCCAGGTGAAACTTCTAAAAGTCTAGCTAATCTAGAGTCCAACCAAACTTCTCCAGATTTTGGCGGGCTTCTTTTTATGACTTTGTCGTTGCCTTTTTTTAAGATTTCTATCTCACCTACTAATGGATAAGGTGAAGATACAGATTTCACAGAAGAAAGTTGAAAATTATTTTTAGCACCAAGTACAGAGCCAAATTCATAAATCGTTGCATATGTATAACTGCCATCAGGAAAGTTGGTTTCATCCAATGCTGAACTTGACTCAAATTTGAGATCACCTCCTAAGAACTGTTTAGACTCGAACAAGAGGGAACTGTCTAAACGGTCTGTAAAAAAAGTAATCGAAGCAACTATTCCGACTGCCAAAGTTAATGACAAAAACATAAGCAGTAATTGTCCTGATTTAAGTTCTCTAAAAAAAATCTTTGATGCCAAAGAAATAATCGTCATAGGATTTTACCGTCAATAAGTTCGATTTTTTGGTCACACCTATTTGCTAAAGCAATATCATGCGTAACAATAATTAAAGCACTGGAAGATTCTTTAAAACTATCAAAAATGAGATCAGCAATCAGATCGCTATTGCTAGAGTCTAAATTCCCTGTTGGTTCATCACAAAACAAAACTTCAGCCTCACAAGCAAAAGCTCTGGCAATGGCAACTCTTTGCTGTTCTCCCCCTGAAAGCTGCTGAGGATAATGCATTAGACGATTTTGCATACCTACTTTTTCAAGGTAGCGCATGGCAGTGTCTTTGGCATTTTTGTTATTTTTTAGTTCCAGAGGAAGCATGACATTTTCAATAGCATTCAAACCCGATAAAAGTTCAAAATTTTGAAAAACAAAAGCTACAGACTCTTTTCTGATTTTTGCTCTTATTTCTTCAGATTGATTATGCAAAGGTTTCTGATTGATGAATATTTCTCCTGACGAGGGAGAGTCTAAGCCTGCTAGAATTCCCAATAAAGTTGATTTACCAGAGCCAGACGGTCCTACAACGGCTAATGACGAAGAGGCGCTTACATTTAAATTTATATCATCTAAGATAATAATTTCTTGATCATTAAAAATAACCTTTTTAGACAAATTTCTTGCTTCTATAATCATCAAATGAATTTTTTAGAAAAAATCGGAATAAGAATAATTTTTACAATACTCCTATTATTTTCATATTCTATCATTGCAGAAACGAAGAAGCTTTTGATTTTAGGTGACAGCATTTCTGCAGGTTATGGAATTGATGCGTCAGCAAATTGGGTCTCGCTCCTTCAAAACGAATTTGATAAAGAAAATTTAAATATAACACTCATAAACTCAAGTGTTTCAGGAGACACATCCATTGGAGGGCTTTCGAGAATTAAAACTGCATTGAGAAATTTTAACCCCGAATTTGTTTTAATTGAATTGGGTGGAAATGATGCTTTGAGGGGTTATCCACCAAAAAATATTGAAAAAAACTTAAACGAAATCATAAAAGAGGTAAAAAAAAATGGATCAAAACCATTTTTAATGCAAATCAGAATTCCTCCAAATTATGGAAAGCAATATACCATTGCCTTCGAAAGTGTATTTCAAGATCTTGCTAAGAGAGAAAATATTCCTCTTATCCCTTTTATGCTAAACGAAATTGCATTAGATGAAGGCCTTATGCAAGTGGATGGTATCCACCCCAACAGCAAGGCTCAACCCAAGATTGCGAAATTTTTAAAAAAAGAATTAATATCTTTTCTCAAATAAAAAAAAGCCCTTCTTTCGAAGGGCCTTTTTTCACAATGATACGAGCTTCTACTTAGTCCATTAAATAAGTGAAACCAATTTTCACATTCCTACCTAAAGGATTATGTGTGTTTGGATCGTAACTCATTTCCCAGAAAGTAAATGGCGGCTGTTCATCAGTTAAGTTATATACTGAAAAAGTCATACTAGCTTGATCGTCAAAACTGTAAGTATAGTTTGCATCTATAGTAGTATGCGCTTGAATTTCCGTACCAGTTCTTCTGTCGTCATATGCATTAATATGATTAATTGCTCCATAAACGTTATGTTTATCAGCAATGTAATTAACAAAAGCTTTAGCTTTTAATTCTGGCATTGATCGACAAGCATTGTTGATATTGAAGAAACCAGCACAGTCGAAAGCACCGGCGATTTGTACAGCACCTATGTTGTATGCATCGGTTGAATACTTAAGTACCCAATTTGCTTCCATACCGGCGGAAAGAACTCCATCAGCATAGTCGGTTTCGTATTTAACAAACAAATCAATACCATTAGTTTGAACCTCAGCTCCATTAACAAAGTTTGATCTTATACGTCCAATTTGAGCCGCAGTGAAAGAACCATCATTTGTCAAATTAGTACCGCCATAGATCTGGCTTTGAATGGCTGCTTTTGAAGCTCCACCAGCTTCATAAGCAGCTGCCAATTGAGCATAGTTTTGGTTTTGAATAGGATTATCGATAACAAAGTCATAATAATCCAAAGTCATTGTCCAGTTATCAGTTCCAAAATCAGATATCACACCGACATTGAAAGTAGTAGCTGTTTCAGGATCAAGGTTAGTATTTCCATAAATATCAACCGCTTTAAAAGCACCAGTTTGAGCTACAAACGCTAAAGCCGTAACCTGAGTTTGTGACATTTCATCTGGGTGAGGCGCCCTGAAAGTAGTTTGTCCAGTGAATCTTAATGTAAGAGCATCCAATGGAGACCATCTCATAACTATCTTAGGATCTATAGAGTCTTTGCTTCCATAATCCTCATATCTCAAGCCAAGTTGCATATCGAATTCATCGGTAATTGGTAATGCAAATTCAGCAAAAAGAGAGTCGGTTGTTTGATCTTGGTCTTCAGCGTAAGTAGGCGCTAGGAACATAAACAAACCAACCGGGTTAGCAGCACAAGCAGCTCTACCATTTGCAGTTGAATTTTGAGTAGGAGTTACACAAGGATGTTTAGCTCCATCATGCAAGTCATTACCCGCTCTAAGAGATACATTTACATTGTATTCTCTTCTTTCATAACCAAATGCCCAAGCAGCTTCACCACCAGATAAGTTACCAAGAACTCCTTGCATGGTGAAATCGGCAGTGATTAAAGAAGACTCAGTATCGGTAATACGAGTGTCAATCAACCAATCTAAGAATGCTGGACTATTGGATAGGCTCTCTTGGTAGTAAGGGTTCTCACCAACTCTAGCTCCAACTCCAGTACCCATAATGCTTTGAGATTGCGCAGCAACAAAATTTACACCCAATGGATTAGCCGCAACTCCTTGAGTTGTTGCTTGGTAGCCTTGGAAAGCTTGTTGTGCGTGCTTGATTGAATTAGAAAACGGGTTCAAGTAGCTACAGCCGTTTCTGGTTGCAGAAGAAGCATTTGCAACTTCGTTAGCAGCAATCGCGTTTCCTGTAGTTTTATCTTTAAAAGTAGGTGTTAAGTTTCCAGCCGCAGTTTTAAGGGCAGTAAGCTCAACATTACAGTTAGGTCCACCATATCCCCATAAGGAAGCGAGGAATTTATGATGTTGTGTATCAGAGGAAGAGATAGAACCTTCACTTAGTGAATAGTTTAAGCTCGTTGAATACTGAATATCATCAGTTAAATCTCCGTCAAAACTAAAAGCAAATCTATAAGTATCATACTCTCTGAATTCAGTTTCAGCTCCTCTGTAATTTCCATTTGGATTTCCACCAGCACCCATTGCTCTGGTTCTAACTCTCTTAGCGTTCGAAGGACCAGCTTCAGGATCTATATATTCTGTTGTTGCCATAGCTTGTCCTAAAAGAGGAAAGTCGGCTAATAATTGAACATAACCAGGGTGGAAGTCAGGAACATTGTTACCCCAAGGATCGTTCGGAGGATAAGCAGGAGAGGTAGCCCAGTGAGGTACATCTGTTTTTCCATAAGCAAATTCTACGTGATAGTCATGACCATCAACATCGCCATTGAGTTCCATCCAAAGTTGAGTATTTTCTTGGTCCTCTTGAACGTTGTCAAAATAAGAATATTGATAACGACACCAGCCATCAAGACTTCTGTGGGCAGGCATGGTAGATGAAATTGGAGTGATTCCAGACGTTACAGCAGTCTGAAGTCCACCTGCAGCATTACAACCTGGGTCTGAAACAGCAGCAAATGAGCCTAAAAATCCTTTAGCAGCAGTAACAACTCCTCTTCCAGCATCTGGTACAACTAATGTTGCTGGATTTCCTAAAGTAGACCAGCCACCAAAAGGATTATCGATGTATTGTCTTATAGAGTGATCGGTATTTCTTGCAGCGATTTCTGCTTTATTTTGGTAACCAAGCGATAGTAAAAAGTTTGCATCGTTAGCAACTTTTGTTCCATAAGTGATAGAGAACTCACTACCCATGCTATCTGCACCAGATTGTGGTTTGGCTCCAAGGTTAACTTTTAAACCTTCAAAATTAGAGTCGGTAATAAAGTTAACAACACCAGCAATAGCATCAGAACCATAAGTAGCTGCTGCACCCTCTTTTAAAATTTCTATTCTGCTTAGTGCAGACATAGGTAAATCATGAAGGTTCACAGATCTTCCTGCACCAGATCTAATTGGTACAGTTACCTGTCTTTTACCATTGATTAATACAAGCGTTCTATTTGTTCCTAGACCACGCATATTAATGTTTGCTACACCCTCAGAAGCATTGGAACCGAATTGGTTTGACTCACCATCCATTCCAGAACTACCGGGCACCATTTTAATAAGCTCTACGATATTAAGATTATTTTGCGAAGCTATTGAAGCTGCATCAAAAGTAGAAATAGGAGAGCCAGTATCAATTGGTGTGCCTTTAATTAAGGAACCAATTACAGTGACTTCTTCATCTTGGGTAAAGCTTACTGTTGAAAAAAGCGAGAAGAATGCTCCCGCTAACAGAAGTTTTTTATACATTTTTATCCCCCCTTGGAATAATAATAATTATTTATGAATAGTACCTTAAAATTCTCGGTTAAGTCGAGCATTTAGGTGAAAATTATGTTTGAAAAATCCAAAAAAATCTTGTTTTTATAATGAGAATGATTATCATTTATTGTCTTATATTATTAACGTTTTGTATAAATATGTTTAAAAACAAACTAATTCTCTTTTCTTTGATCTTTTTAAGCTCTGTAAACAGTATTTTTGCCAACGAAGTGAATATTTATACTTCAAGACATTACGACTCTGATGTGCAACTTTACCAAGATTTTACGGATAAAACTGGGATTAAAGTTAATATTATTTCTGCAAAAGGAAAAGCCTTAATAGAGAGGCTGAAATCAGAGGGAGAAAACTCTCCAGCGGATATTTTTATAACTGTCGACGCAGGTAATTTATGGAAAGTTCAAGATTATGGACTTTTCAGACCTATTAATTCTGACAGCATAAATCTAATTGTTCCAAAAAAATATAGAGGTGAGAACAATGAGTGGATTGCTTTGGCTAAAAGGGCCAGGGTAATTTTTTACAACAAACAAAGTTATCAAGATGAGGACCTTAAAAATTTAAGCTACGAAAACTTAGACTCAGAAAAATGGAAAAATAAACTTGCCATAAGGAGCTCAAACAATTTGTACAATCAATCCCTAGTAGCATCTTTGATAGCTAGATATGGTGAGGATTACACAGAGAATTGGGCAAAAGGTTTAGTAGAAAATTTTGCTAGAAATCCTCAAGGAAATGATAGGGCTCAAATTATTGCAGTTGCAAATAATGAGGCAGATTTAGCGATTGCAAATAGTTATTACCTTGGCCTCATGCTCTCTGGAAAAAAGGGCGATAAACAACTCAATGCAGGAAAAAAAGTAAAAATTTTATTCCCATCCCAAAATAAGCATGGTGCTCATATCAATATCAGCGGTGGTGGGATTATGAAGGCCTCAAAAAATTACGATAATGCCATTAAATTTTTAGAGTTTATGGTTTCAGAAAAAGCACAAAAACATCTTGTAGAAAATACTTATGAATATCCAATTAATTCAAAAGTAAAACCAAGCACTTTAATATCTCAATTTGGTACAGATTTCAAAGAAGACAATATTAACGTATCCAATTTTGGAAAATACAATGCAGCCGCTTTGAAACTCATGGATAGAGTTGGCTGGAAGTAACATAAATTTTCTTTTAAATTTAATCCTTACCCTTCACAATTAATAAATGAAGTTGCTAAATTTTTCGCAATTATTATCGCGATTAATAACGTTAATATTTTTTTCATTTTTTTTGATACCTGTAATTTTCGTTTTAGCCAGCCTTTTTACTGACTACAATGACAACTGGTCCCATCTAATAAATTTTGTATTAACAGACTACATTCTTAACTCCATTTATCTTATTGTTGGCGTTTCGATTCTTTCTCTTGTATTCGGTGTTGGTACGGCTTGGTTGGTAACCAATTATGATTTTTTAGGTAGAGGCTGGCAGGAGTGGGCCCTCATTCTTCCTCTAGCGGTGCCCCCGTACATCCTTGCATATACCTTTACAAGTCTTTTTGATACGTACGGATCTGCCAATGAAATCATAAGATATGTTTTTAACATTGAAGATGAGAACGTTTTTTTTCCAAATGTAAGAAATCTTTACGGAGCAATTCTTGTTTTTGCATCAACCCTGTATCCATATGTTTATCTCACGACACGTATGTCATTTTTAAATCAATCCAGAACTCTTCTCGAATCAGGGAAATTGCTTGGCCTAGATAATAAATCGGTTTTTTATAAATTGGCCCTACCAATGGCAAGACCCGCAATCATTGCCGGCTTAGCTTTGGTTATCATGGAAACTTTATCTGATTTTGGAGCTGTAGAGCACTTTGCAGTACCGACATTTACAATTGGAATCTATAGAACGTGGTTCGGAATGTATGATTTAAACACTGCAATGCAGTTATCAAGTTTACTTCTAATATTCGTAGCGTTTTTCCTGTTAGTCGAAAGACTTGAGAGAAACAAGTTAGCTTATTCTTATGCTGGTTCAACTTTTAAACCAATAAAAAAAATTAAATTGACGGGTTGGAAAAATTATTCAGCTTTTATTTTTTGTTTTGTTCCTTTATTCATAGGATTTCTGTTACCAATATTTGAAATATCAAATTGGGCAATTAACTACACTTCAGAAAGCTTTTTTTCAAATAACTTTCTTTCTAGTTTTTTCAATACCATTTTTCTTGGCATTCTTGCTGGAATAATATGCACTTCTTTTGCCTTTTTATTTAACTTTTTAAAAAGATTTGAAAGCGGAGCTTTTCTAAAAACTATTAGCTTTGTCCTATCTCTAGGATATGCAATTCCGGGCTTAGTTCTTGCTGTGGGGATAATACAATTTTTCTCTCTGCTCGATAATAATTTCTTGCGTCCTTTCTTAGATTTTGTTCTAACAGGATCAATTTTGGGGCTTTTGCTTGCATACGTCATAAAAACTTATGCGCTAGCAAATAACTCTGTAGAGTCTGGTTTTCAGAGAATAGACAGAACTCTAGATGATGTTTCTCTTAGTCTTGGAACAAGTAAATCTAAGATTTTTTTTAAAATTCATTTACCTCTTATGAAGACTGGTATTTTAACAAGCCTAATTTTAGTAATTTCTGAAATAATTAAAGAGTTACCCGCCACACTTATTTTAAGACCTTTCAATTTTGACACATTAGCGGTAACTACATATATCTATGCTGCTGAGGAAAGAATGTTTGAAGCCGCTACGCCTGCTATGATGATTGTAATGATAGGTTTAATTCCTATATTTTTTCTTTCAAAAATTATAAGAGAGTCGAGACCAGGAAGTAAATGAAAGAAAAAGAAGTCTTAACCATTAGCAACTTGTCCTTTGGGTACGAAAAAAGTAGAGATATTTTGTCTGGTGTTAATCTTTCTCTGAACGAGGGTGAGATTCTAGGCATCCTAGGTGCTTCGGGTATCGGCAAAAGTTCGCTATTAAGGATAATTTCTGGCTTAGAAGTTCCTAGAGAAGGCGAGATACTTTTCGAAGGTCGTTTACTTAATAAAAAGAATTTAATTATTCCTCCTGACAAGAGGGGAGTGGGTCTGGTAGTCCAAGAAAAGGCTCTTTTTCCTCATTTGAGTGTTTTGGAAAATGTAAAGTTTGGAATTAAGGGACCAAAGTCAAAAAGAAATGATCAGGCAGCTTACTTCTTGAAATTATTAAAAGCAGAAAAATTTACAAATTCTATGCCAAATAAATTATCTGGAGGAGAACAACAACGGGTAGCTATCGCCAGAGCATTGGCTCCTCAACCCAAACTTATCCTTTTGGATGAACCTTTCAGTTCCTTGGATATGGATTTAAGAGCTGAACTAAGATTAGAAACAAAAGAGTTACTTAGGCGCACAAATACCGCATGCATCATTGTCTCCCATGACCTAGATGATATTTCAAATTTCTGCGACAAAGCTGCCAGGCTTGAAAATAGGCAAATTAAGGAAATTTCGACTTAATTATTTAGATATAACTAAAATAAAATAATAATCATTCTCATTGACTTTAAAAATGATAATCATTATCATTTGCGAATTAATCTTATTTAAGGGAGATATTTCCGTTATGAAAAAATTTATTTATTTAATTGCATTAGTTATTTCAACTTCTGCAATTTTCACACAAGACGAAGAACTTGAAGTAAAAGGCAACGTCCTTCAGAAAGATCAAGTTAATTCTCTACAGCCTCCTATGCCTGTTTTGGATGTTCCTCAGTCAGTATCAATAATTACAGTCGAAGACATTAAAAATCAAGGTTTTAGACAAATAGGAGATCTTATTAGATACACACCTGGAGTAAATACTTCTCAGGGAGAAGGGCACAGAGACGCAGTCGTCTT
>TARA_B100001113_G_scaffold44797_1_pt1 | contig 20560 bp, 21 predicted proteins | sample TARA_B100001113 | Tara Oceans TARA_B100001113 (sample SAMEA2622402) | marine metagenome | biome: marine biome (ENVO:00000447); feature: deep chlorophyll maximum layer (ENVO:xxxxxxxx); material: "saline water (ENVO:00002010), including plankton (ENVO:xxxxxxxx)" | depth 50 m | reverse complement strand
CAGCCAGTACTTTGTGGAGGATGGGCAATACGACATTGGAGGTATGAGGGATGGACTCCTTTACGCAGGAATTTATTTTGTGCAGTACAAGATACAGATGCTTCACTAGATTATTTTCTTTCAACTAATATTTGGAAAAATAAGAAACGTTCTTCTGACCAATGGTCTAATTGGGCTCGACATGGCTCTTCTTCTAAATCTGTAACTAATCATCCTGATTTATTCACATCTGATGGACGCAATGGCCCTTTGGTATACGAAGTAGAATTATATCAAGGTTGTGTTCGGTTTAAGAGAGGGTGTAAATTTTGTATAGAACCGAAAAAAGGTATACCTATCTGGAGAGAGGAAAAAGATGTATTGGATGAAGTATATTCTGCCATAGAATCCGGAGTTAGAAATATAAGATTAGGTGGTGCTACTGATATTTATACGTATAAGGCAGAAGGCGTTAAAGAATTAGAATACCCGATACCGAATCCTTCTCCAATTTTAAATATTTTATCTGAATTAAGGAATAATGAAAAACTTGAGATATTACATGTTGATAACGCCAACCCTTCAATTATTGCCGAGAATATAGAAGTATCTTCCGAGATTACCAAAGGATTGGTCGAATATCTTTCTGATGGCGCAGTACTATCTTTTGGCCTGGAATCTGCTGATCCAAAAGTCCATGAAAAAAACTGGCTCAATTGTAATACAGATCAATTAATAACAGCAATCAGACATATCAATAATTTTGGAAGAGAAAGAGGTCCACGAGGCCTTCCAAGATTATTGCCGGGCTTAAATTTCATAGCAGGACTTAATGGAGAAACTGAGGCTACTTATCAAATGAATCTTGATCTATTGAACAAATTACGTTCGAATAAATTATGGGTACGTAGAATTAATATCAGACAAGTAGAAGGCCTTGGATTTCAGGAAATATCTAAGCAATCATTTAATAATTTCAAGCAAAAAGTACGAAAAGAGATAGATAAACCACTTTTAGAAGAAATTTTTCCATTGGGTTCAATTTTGAGAAATGTATGGTGGGAATCTCATGATAGCCGTATACGCGATCCTAAGCAGGTAGATAATAATCAAAATCTTGATATTTCCATATATGGTAAATCAGGATTAACATTTGGTCGTCAAATAGGTGCTTATCCAATACTTGTTGGAGTTCCTTATCGAATTCCTCTTGAAACAGAATCTGATATTCTGATAACTGGTCATGGTATGCGGAGTATTTCTGGTGTTGAAATCAATTTAAACATTAATGAGGCTACTGAAAATCAAATTTCTGCAGTCCCAGGAATAGGAAACAAAGGCGCATGGAAGATAGTTAGCAATAGGGCAAAGAAATTTAGAGATAATGATTTTTCCTTCCAATCTCTTTCTGATGCCTTTACTTCTTCTGGAGTAAATATTCCTCCAGATGCAGAGAAGATATTTAATGTTCAATAATCTCTACAATACATTGAGATTTTTGTCGATAATTGTTCCAATAACTATCTTTTTTAGTGCTTTATTTGGAATAAATATGCTAGCATTTCCTATCAATAATTGACCACTTTCATCTTTCCACCTGATTATAGACCCTTCATAAAGCCCTAAAACTGGTAAATCATTAAATTGATGAAACTCAGAGATTCTTTTAGCGCGTGTTTCTCCTCTATGCATCTTAAATCTCTCTCCCTCTTTACACCAAATATTTCCTTCATGGTAATGAGTATTTATCTGAAAATTTATCAAGCCCAATGTTTGAAATGTTTTGGGCATAACCACTGGCATATCATTCGTTGTCATCATGCTAGGACAGGCAATATTAGTTCCTGCACTAACTCCCATGTAGGGAACTCCATTCATTACAATATTCCTCAATGAATTAATAAGATTTTTTTCTTGTAGTTTTTTTGTTAAGAGAAAAGTATTCCCTCCTCCAACATATATCCCTTCAGAATTTATTATGGCCTCTTCTGGATTTTCAAATTCTTCGATACCGATTAATTCAACATCTTTCAACGGCCACCACTTTTCTCTGATTATATTTGTATATTCTTTTTGTTTTTTTTGAGCATATGAGATGAAAAGAACTCTTTTAACTCCTTTAAATAAATTATTTATTTGTGTGTGTAATTCTACTATTTGTTCTTCAGTTAAAGAACTATTTCCTCCACTTGAAAGTAAAAGATTCATAAGATCACTCAAACATAGAAGTCACTCGATACTTCATTCTCTTCGGAAGATAATAAATCATCTATTGACTTTGAATTTTTTATTCTCTCCATTATTTTCTTTGCCGTTTCTTCGGTTGTATCTAAGTCTAAATCTAAGGGTATATTTAGTGCAGCATCTATCCATACTGCCATTCTATTTGCTGCTAATATATCGGCACTAGCTCCAACTGTTTCCGCAATAAGTCCTAATGTAGGTACCTTGTATATGGGAGATAATGAGATAATAAGCCCAGCGATTCCTATTATTCCTTCTTTTGGTTGGTCTTTACTAACTTCTATATCATTTCTTTCCAAATTCCTCTTAATTTTTCCATCAGAACAAATTACATGAATACGTTTATCTTCAAGTCCTGCAGTTAATCCAGCGAGGACTAATAATTGAGGCGTATTACTCTCATTAGCCATTTTTAATATCTCTTCTGAGACTTCAAATTGACCAGCTGCGGTCATGGGCTGTAAATTACCTCCTATTGTGATTATGGTACTGTCATTGGGCAATAAAACTGAATTTATCTCAAGTCTTGGTGGTAAGATTAAACCCTCTTCTCCAAGTACTGCATGAGGTGGTAAATCAGGATGCAATATCCATGCTAAAGTTCTAGATGGATGTTTCTTTATCAGTCCATCAACAACCAATTTTCCGACATTACCTACTCCCGGGACTGCTTCTATTATTGCAATATGTTCTGGCAATTTATCTCCCATAAGCCAGTGAACAATGGTTCTATTCATCTATATCACCTTCTTTTTTAGTAGTTGGCAGCGATTCTAACCATTCTTTACTTCCAGCATCAAGTCGTTTCCTTCGACGATTCCCTTGAGGATCCTCAGGAGAGTATTTCAGTGGAGCTACTACTTCCATCAACCTACCGCAAATATCGCAATTAGTTCCAAGTCCGTACTTATTACAAGACAAGCACCGTTTCAATTTACTTCTCGCCATGGCAATACAAGAATACAATCCCTTGTAATGAAGTACATGAATTATCGGATACTTTACGTTTCCTCAGAGCCTTTCAATACTGATTGAACCCTCTACCGAATGCATATATTTTCTGGCAGCTTCTTGAGCCGCTTCCCATACAGACTCTGCAGTAGGATAATCAGGAGCACGAATATCTACTCTATAATGAGGTGCTCCATCATAATGACAAGTAAGTGTCACTTCTTCCAGATTTTCAGCACATGATTCTGCTGCTATCAATGCTTTTCGTATTGCATTGACTCCCTCAGAACTCCATACTTCAATATCAAAATTACCTCTAATTTCAACAAAAGGAGGAATGATATTGTCTATCGCTATTTCAGTTGCTATTTTTATCCATTCACCAGAAAAACCTGCATCAGTAAGTGCTGTTTCTGAAATCGCGCATTCTTCCAATGCCCCATATAAGGTGCCAAATATTTCTATCAATTCACCAGATATTTTACTATTTTCTTCTTCTTTCCAATCCATTTTCTCTGCGACCAATCTCATCATCTGTACTGCTCTTTGTTGATTCTTTCTATTTTGAAGAGTTTCTCTTCTTCTTTCATCTGAAACTGCCTTAATTGACAAATTTATACTCTCTTTATCTTTCTTAACTTCTATTACTTTTGCAACAACTCTCTGCCCTTCACGAACATGAGAGCGTATATTTTTCACCCATCCAGCTGAAACTTCACCAATGAAAACAAAACCTTCTTTCCCTTCATAGGAATCTAGAGTCAAGTATGCTCCATTCTCTCGGACATTTTTTACTGTGCAAACTAATAATTCACCCTCTTCAGGCCAATTATCATTTTTCGACATTATTCTCAACCCTCTTTCATTCGAGGGCTTCAACTATTGTGCATCCACTAAGATCAGCCTTTCCGCCCGCAGGACTTACGATAGTAGATCCACAGACAGAACAAGATACTAGTGTAGCTGCTCTATCAAATATTATTGCTTCATTGCCACAATCTCGGCAGCTTACTCTCAGAAATTTTCCACCCACTTTGTTCCCCTCATTTATCTATAAGTTCAAATTTTCTAGCGCGTTGACCAGCAGGAGAATGGGCTTTACCAGTTTCTGTACATCTGTAGATTAAATTTACCCTTTTTGTTGGTTTTTCACCTGAAGGTTTTGGCCTTGGGAAACCACGATATCCTGAGGTAACTCTTCTAAATCTCCTTTGTCCCCATTTTAACTCACTTGCTCGGCGCTTTTTGACACGTTCAACAGTATGTTCGGTATGCTTTCCAGCCGACGGACTATATCGCATTACTTTACGGGGCATTTTAACCATCTCAGTCACCTAACCGTCTTACGACGAAGCAAGCCGCTAATCGTTCGTATATGAAGTCTATCAAGACCTAATTCTATTTCTAACTGTCATTTAATACAAAAATAACATGTACACTACTCATAGTCCAGTATGCATGGATTGGTCCGACATACAATTTTGGTTCGGATTTTTGATACTTTTTTGTGGCTTATCTCTACATAGAATTGGTCCAGCATTCAAGAGAAGTAATTTCGGTAAACCTCTATTATTTTTGGGGTTTGTTTTAATATTTTTACCATCTGGTGATTTATCTTCAATAGAGCACGATTTATTTATTTTCATGGCAGATAATGTACCATGGATATTTCTTTCATTATCCGGGATATATTTTGTTTTATATGGCTCACAAATATATTGGGAGAATATAAATTCAATAAAAATCATAGGAATATTATTACTCTTATCATCTTGGGTATATTTTTTAGTATTTATCTCCAAATCATTTGATGCAGATTTATCATTGATATTTGCTAATTTATTTGGAATGTTAATCACATTAATATATCTAATTTGGTTAATCAAATTTATTGAATCTAGGACTCCTAAGGTAGAGGAATCACTGCCTCTGTCTGATAGTGAGAAGAAATATGTTAAAAGTATACTAAAGCGTAATTTAGGAGGAAATAAAGATGAAGATTGATGATTTCTTAATATCGATAATCGATGGTTCTATATTTATTTCATTATTATTTTCTATACATTTATTATGCTCATATCATCCATATCATAGAATATTCCCTCTTGTAATAGGAAATATTTCTTTTTTATTTTCAGCCTTATACATTAATTTATTCATTTTAAATCCAAACTCTAGTTTATCAATAATTTTAAGAGAGGCAATATCCAATTCAATAATTTCAATTCTATATTTTTATCCATTTTTATTTATTTTTATTACATTTATTACTGTAAAACTATTTTTTAGAAAAAGACCTGAAGACCCTCTCCTGAAACTATTGGATTGAGATTAGAAGTTTGTTTTACATTTATTTCAGGGCAACTCTCATAACAAGTTGGTTGGTGGCCGCGTTGTCTTCAAGGAGTGTTATGTATGTCCAAAGGTACACCAAGTATGGGAAAAAGACAGAAGTCGACTCATATTAGATGCCGCCGTTGTGGCCGTCACTCCTATCACAAACAGAAATCAGTTTGTGCATCTTGTGGTTATGGTGCTACAGCAAAAATGAGAAAATATCGATGGAACAAAAGAAATAGATCTATGTATCAACGCTAATTTAATCAATTTTTTAGAAATGCCTAAGTCCTTCGTACCAAACGGAGGATTGGTATTCGATGTGCGGTATCATCGGGATTGTCGGACATCCAAATTCTCATTCTGCATCCATGATATATGATGGAATGCTTGTTTTACAACATCGTGGTCAAGATGCAGCAGGAATAGTAACTAGTGATTCAAAAAATATTACTCATAGAAGAGCTAATGGACTGGTAAGGGATGTTTTCACCGCAAAACATATGCAAAAATTGACAGGCTCCATGGGAATAGGTCATGTCAGGTATCCCACTGCTGGCTCAAATTCTGCTGATGAAGCGCAACCATTCTACACAAATACTCCTTTTGGCGTAAGTATAGCTCATAATGGAAATTTAAATAATAACGATGACATAATCAATGGTCTCCTGGAATATGATCATAGAAAAGTGAATACAAGTTCTGATTCAGAGGCTCTACTAAATCTTTTTGCTGCTGAAATCCAACGATCACTTAATGGTAGGCCAGGAGGGATGGACTCATTATTGGAAGAAGATATTTTCAGAGCGATCGAAAGACTTCACCTGAGAGTCGAAGGAAGTTATAGTGTAACTGCATTAATAACAGGTTGGGGTCTTATTGGTTTCCGGGATCCAAATGGAATAAGGCCCTTATTTATGGGTAAAAATGAATTAGAAGATTTTACAGAGGTAATTATCGCTTCAGAAAGTGTCGCATGTACTGCACTAGGGTTTACTCCAGATAGAGATATTGAACCAGGTGAGGCGGTTATTGTTAGAATTAATGGCAAAATTTCATCAAAGATATGTCATCCAGAAACAGTCCATACGCCATGTATTTTTGAGCATGTATATTTTGCTAGACCAGACTCTGTAATGGACGGTATTTCTGTCCACGATGCTAGACTAAGGATGGGAGAATTATTGGCAAAAAGGATATCAGAAGAATATCCTAATCACGAAATAGAAGCAGTAATTCCTGTCCCAGATAGTGGGAGAATTGCATCTCTAGACTTGGCCAAGTATCTTGGCGTTCCCTACCGAGAAGGATTCGTTAAAAATAGATATATTGGTAGGACATTTTTGATGCCTGGGCAATCTGTAAGAAAAGATTCAGTTAGGAAAAAATTGAACACTATTGAAGGAGAATTTAACAATAAGGTTGTTTTGATAGTGGATGATAGTATTGTCAGAGGAAACACCTCAAGAAGAATAGTTCAAATGGCTCGAGATGCAGGTGCAAAAAAGGTATATTTTGCCTCTTGCTCTCCTCCGATAATACATCCGAATGTTTACGGAATAGATATGCCAGCAAAAACCGAATATGTTGCTTACAATAAAACCAATGATGAAATCTGTACGGCGATTGGTGCTGATTTATTATTTTATCAAAGATTAGATGATCTTGTCGAAGCATGCTTATCAGAAGGGAACAACAGTTTTGCTAGCTTTGATTGTTCTTGTTTCAATGGCATCTATGTTACAGGAGGAATTACCGAAGAATATCTACAAAAGATAGAGAGGATTAGAAATGATAAAGCAAAAAATTCAGTCCTTACTTAATTATTACAATTTCATTAATTCAGATTTAAGAATTGGCAATGCTTCTTCCCATGATGCCACAATTCCATAATCAGCTATAGTAAATATGGGTGCTTCAGGATCTTTATTTATTGCAACAATATACTTACTTGATCTCATCCCTGCTAAGTGCTGAATCGCACCAGAGATTCCAACTGCAATGTATAATGAGGGCGTCACGGTTTTTCCAGTTTGTCCAACTTGCATCCTATGTGGCATACCCCATTCATCTACTACTGCTCTACTTGCACCTACAGCGGCATCTATTGAATCGGCTATACTTTCGAGATGTGAAAAATTATCTATAGAACCCATCCCTCGACCTCCTGATATGATTATGTCTGCTTCTGTAACATCCAAGCGTTCACTTGCTTTGTTAATTGCTTCAATAATGGCGACTCTCAAATCTGATGATTGATCAACAACGCTTATTGGGGCTTCATTTCCTAAGTCTGCATTTTCAAATGCATTAGGCCTAAGAGTAATAACTGCTTCTCCACTGATTTTTAGTGTTTCTGCCGCTTTTCCTGAATAAATCGGTCTAGTAACTATTATTCCTGGTGAAATTTCAGTAACATCTTGTATTATTGGAATGTTTCTTTTAGCAGCAATCATTGAGCCAATTTCTCTCCCATTGGGTGATGCTGATATTACTATAGTCCCTTCACACACTGAATTGATTGCAGACGCCCAAGCACTACTGTCGAACAAGTCAAAACAATCTCCATTGACTGAAATTATCTTTTCTACACCTTTTATTTTTGATGCTTCTGAAGAACCTTTCCCATTTGGACAAATTACTGTTGATTCAGCACCGATATTTGAGATAGCTCCAATTAATTGATAAGTCGTCGGATGGAGTGAATCTCCATTGGTTTCTGCTATTATTGTAAATTTCATTTTCTCACCTCAAATCACATTTGCCTCATTACGAAGTTTTGAAACTATTGTAGGAATTTCACCAACCCCTTCAAAAATTTGTCCCGGTTCTTTTTCTGGAGGAGAATTTTGTGCCTGAAGAATAACTCTTTCTGAATCTCCCTCCTTTAATCCCAAATCTTCTGGTTTTATAGTTTCAATTACCTTTTTCTTTGCCATCATAATGCCTCTTACATTCGGCCTCCTAAGTTCTGAAACGCCTTTATCAAAGGTAAAAACACTCATTCCATTTGTTGAAACCTTCTCAGTTCCTGATATACTGGGTCTAACGGAAATATATTTATTTTCTACAAAATTTACTTCTGAGACCATAGTAACACAAGCTGCATCAAGAATTTCAGCAACACCTGGTCCAGTTGATCCAGAATTTGTATCTGCTGCTTGTTTCCCACAGAGGACTATATCGACCTCATTCTTTTTAATTGCTGCAGCTAGAAAATTCTGCACCTGGATACTATCGAAAATACCATCTGCTGAAATATGAATAAGTGTATCTGCACCAACAGCAGCAGCATCTGTTAACATCTTCTTATTTCTCTCAGGGCCGCATGCGATGGCAATTAAAGCACCACCCATTGCTTCTTTCATTTGTAATCCAGATTCTAAAGCATATTCATCATAAGGGCTCATAGACCATTTACTTACGCTATTTTCATCTACCTTTCCATCAGAAACCAAAATCTTCGCGGTGGTATCGGGAACTTGTTTGAGTAGTACAGCAATATTCATATTTTACCCTCCAGACAATTATTTTTAAATGTTCTAATTAGCTAAATATTTTTGCATCAGATAACTCTTGTAAAAGATTGAATCCCAGTAATATGTCTTCCTAGGATGAGATTATGAATATCATGAGTTCCTTCATATGTTTTCACTGATTCTAGATTAGCCATATGCCTCATTACTGGATATTCATCTAAAATACCATTTGCTCCATGTATGTCTCTGGCAACACGTGCTATTTCTAATGCAATGTCGACATTATTCATTTTAGCTAATGAAATATGTTCAGGAATCCAATCTCCACTATCCTTTTTTTGCCCTAAATGATATGCCAATAACTGAGCCTTTGTTATCTCTCTAAGCATCCAAGATAATTTGTTTTGTACCAGTTGGTATGATGCTATTGGATGATCAAATTGTATCCTGCTCATTGCGTAGTCTTTTGCAGAGTAGAAACATGCTTGGGCAGCCCCTACAGCGCCCCATGATATTCCAAATCTTGCATTATTCAAGCACGAAAAAGGTCCTCTGAGGCCCTTTACGCCAGGTAGTATACGGTTTTTTGGGATTTTACAATCTTGAAAAACTAGTTCACTTGTTACACTAGCTTTTAGTGAATGTTTACCTTTCATTTCAGGGGCAGAAAATCCTGGATCATCTTTTTCAACAATAAAACCTCTGATTACTCCATCTAGTTTCGCCCAAACTATTGCCAAATCAGCTATTGTTCCGTTTGTAATCCACATTTTAGCACCATTTAGTATGTAATTATCTCCTACCTCTTCTGCTTTGGTAATCATATCTCCTGGATTCGAACCATAATCTGGTTCTGTAAGTCCAAAACAACCAATCCATTCTCCACTAGCCATTTTTGGTAAATAATAATTTTTTTGTTCTTCACTACCAAAATCCCATATTGGGTACATAGCCAAAGAACCTTGCACACTTGCAAATGAGCGTAATCCACTATCTCCTCTTTCTAATTCTCTGCAAATTACTCCATATGCCGTGTAGGATAATCCAGGGCACTCATATCCCTTGAGGGGGGCTCCCAAGACACCCATTTCACCAAGTGCTACTCGCCACTCATCCGGAAATACTCCTTCTCTACATGCATTCTCAATATTCGGTATGACTTCTTCATCAACCCAATCGCGAACCATATCACGAACCATTCTTTCTTCATCACTCAATAATGAATCAACTTCATAGAAATCTAATGCCTCATAGCCCATGTTACTCAAAACGTCGTGAAGGCATATTACAAATGAAAGTATCCTTGAGAAAGGTACAAATTATTCTAAGAATTAATCTTGCTATTATTATGATTAATCATAATTTTTTACCAAATTTAAAAACTTAATCTATCAGTTAGTTATTGTTTTATCATTATCATCCGGCAGTATTGAATAGCAAATTACCTCCCGGCCAATTATGGAAAGATTCGACGTTAAGCGTGGATTAGTGAAGCAGATTACAGAAGAAGGCGGTTTAGCCACGGTAGCAAAGAAATATTTTGAGGCCGTTAATGACAATGGAAACAACTCTTTTTCCGGTTCACATGATATCATGACATCTATAGAAGCGCATTTCAATGATTCTGGAGCATTGATTGTTGATGTTAAGAATATACCACCTAATTTTGATGATAAAGAAGCAATGAAGATTGCACAGGATAGTAGAAAAAGATGGACACAATTCCTTGACGAAGTTACAGGATATAACTCAAAACAAAGAGGAGACAAAGCAAAAGAATGGGCAAAGAAAGCAAGTAAAGCAAAATCTGCTGTTTCACAAGCATTACATTTTATGAAAGTGTCATCAAACGTTTCAGAAGAAATTAAAGAAAAAGCTGAATCATTAATAACTGAAATAAATTCATGTTTGGAAAATAATGATTTCACAAAGGCAGCAAGCCGTGGTGAAAAATTAAATAAATTATTTCAATAATGGGGTTTCAACATGAGTGAGGACTTGATTGAATCATTAGAGTCCGAATTAAAAGAAAAAATCAATCGAATGTTTTCTAGCTGCGAAGAAGTAGTTGGTATCGATCATATCGTCAAAATACTATCTGGTTCTACAACTCATTCTGGAGGGAATTTGATTAATGCATATATAGGATTAGAGCCCAGTGGTAAGGCACATTTAGGTTGGTTAGTCTTGGCTGAAACTATGCAAAATATGCTCAAGGAAGGAGTAAATGTTACAATTTTACTTGCTGATTGGCATGCATGGGTAAATGATAAATTTGATAGAGACATGTCCAAGATTTCTCTTGCCGCAGATTATATGTCAGAAGTTTTTAGAGTTTTATTAAATCACCCTGAAGAAGGAAAAGACGCAGGCCAAATACAATTCATTAGAGCATCAGAAGTAATGGATAGTGGTAAATATTGGGAACGTGTTTTAAGATGTTCAAAAAATATGAGCCTATCAAGAGTAAGAAGAACATTTGGGATTATGGGAAGAGACGAAGACTCCTCTGATCATGATTTATCCGCCTTCTATTATCCTGCATTGCAAGCAGCAGATATATTTGAGTTAGAAATTGATATTGCATTAGGTGGTATGGATCAAAGAAAGGCACATATGTATATGCGTGAAGTTGCTGATAGGAATAATTGGACAAAGGCAACCTGTATTCATACTCCAATGCTTTCAGGTTTGAAAGGAGCTAGTGGTAGGATGGACTCATTTGATCATAAAATGTCAAAATCAGATCCCAATAATGCTATCTTAATTCATGATGATGAAAAGAAACTAATGAAGAAGATGCGTAAGGCTTTCTTAGAAGTAGGCAACCCCTCGTCAGCAATTTTTGAAATAGCTCGATTCATAATATTGCCTAGGCTAGGTGAAATAGTCGTTTCTCCAAAACCAGAATTCGGCGATCCATCCACTTGGCAAGACATAGATGCATTTATCGCTGCAGTATCTGATGAGCAAATTCATCCTTTTGACGCTAAAATGGCAGTTGCATCGGGACTTTATGAAATTTTATCTCCAATTCAAACATATTTCGATTCAAATCCATCTGTCATTGAGGCCATAAATGAGATAACCGGCGAAACATAGTATAGCAAAAAGTAAGTGTTTATTGGCAGTTCTTAGCAGAGATGTCATAACCTATTGGGTATCGGAATAATCGAAGGTGAGTATTATGACAGATGTCGGAATTGATGATATAGCAATTTATTTCCCAAAAACATATTTTGATATGAAGGATTTTGCTGAATTTAGAGGTGCAGATTTTGGCAAGTTAAACAAAGGGCTTGGGTTGGCAGCGATGGCAATACCAGACGCTCATGAAGATACTGCAACAATGGGTGCAAATGCTTGCGCCAGATTGATTGATAGGAATGAAATCGATCCAAGAAAAATTGGACGAATATATTTAGGGACTGAATCTGCCCTTGACGGTGCTAAACCAACTGCTACATACATAATGGATATGTTAGAGCAACGTTATTGTGATGATTATGGCGAGAATTGCTTCCGTAATTGCGACGTTGTTGATATGACTTTTGCATGTATTGGAGCAGTCGATGCAATGCATAATACATTGGATTGGGTAGCAAGAGGGGAAGAAGAAGATAGGATTGGCATTGTTGTTTTCGCAGATAATGCAAAATATGATTTAGGGTCTTCAGGCGAATATACTCAGGGCGCAGGAGGTGGAGCAATCCTCATTCGTCACAAACCTAGATTGATTCAGATTCCTGATATTTGGGGAGTTTCAACTATGCCAGTGCATGATTTTTTCAAACCACGTCGTGAAGTTGAGATGAAAACAGTCGTTACGAATGTATTAGATTTAGCTGAAGAAGCTGGTGAGCCAAAAAAAGAAGGCTTAGTTGAAAAGATTTTAGCAATATTGCCCAGATCTTCCAAGAAAGATGATATTATGTTTGAATCTCATACATTAAAAATTCATAAAGATACTCCAGTCTTTGATGGTCAATTTTCTAATCGATGTTATTCAGAGTCAGTTAAAAATGCATTTATCGACTTTCGTTCAAAAGCGATAAAGTGTGGCCGCTATAATCCAGAAAGTGACGATATATTGACAGAACAATGGAGCAGAATAATTGTTCATCTTCCCTACGCATTCCAAGGTAAAAGAATGTTCCCTGATGTTTTCCGACACGATAGGAGGCATCTTCCCGTGTGGGAAAAAATAGTCAAAGAGATAGGTTCAGAACCCTTCCCTGAAGATTTTGATGAATCCCCCCAAGGCATGGAAGAATTCGAAAAAGCAAACGACTCTTATAGAAGATTGATTTCCAAAACTGAAGAATTTAGATTATTCTCTGAAAGCAGGATTGAAAAAACTCAGCGTGCCTCAAGTCTTGTTGGAAATCAATATACGGGTTCAATTTTCTTGGCTCTTATGTCAACGATGGAGTCAGACTTCACTGAAGGGGTCGAAATGGAAGGAAAATATGTTGGCCTATGCGGTTATGGAAGTGGGGCGAAGGCTAAAATTTTCGAAGGAATAATCCAACCTGGTTGGAAAGAAGTTGCTAAAGAATTCTATTTGTTTGAGAGACTCAACAATAGGACTCCATTAGATAAAGATACATATGAAAAACTTCACCGTGGCTCTCAGAAAAAATCTGTAGTAAAACCAAGCTCTGAATTTGCATTAGTCGCCATCGGAGGAGATGGAGCTTTAGAAGGCCAAAGAAAATATTCTTGGATTCCTTAGTTTAAGTGTGAACATTCATCCAGTCAAGGTTTGATAGCTCTACTTATTACTATGCGCTGTACTTCTTGAGTTCCTTCATAAATTTGCGTAATTTTTGCATCTCTAAAAAATCTTTCAACAGGGAAATCAGTAGTATATCCATATCCTCCAAGAACTTGAACGGCCCGTTCAGATACCCACATTGCTGTGTCACCTGCAAACAATTTCGCCATACTAGCTTCTTTCGTATGCCTTTCTGTTCCTTCCTCATAATGTCTTTGTTTTGCCCATGATGCCTTGTAAACCATCATTCTAGCTGCTTCTATTTGAGTTGCCATATCAGCTAAATAATTCCCTATGCTTTGATGGTGTGCTATTGGTTTACCAAATGCCTGCCTTTCATGAGCATATCCGAGTGCAGATTCGTAAGCTCCTTGGGCTATTCCCAGAGCCTGAGCTGCTATTCCAATGCGTGAATTATCAAGAGCATTCATGGCTATTGGAAAACCTTCGCCTACGCCTTTAAGTATATTTTTAGTTGGAACTTTACAATTTTCTAATAGTAATACACATGTGTCAGATGAACGTATTCCTAATTTCTCCTCTTTCTTGCCTACGCTAAAACCTTCCATATCAGAATCTATGATGAAAGCCGTTGTTCCTCCATGTTTCTTTACTCCATATTCGGGATGATCTACATCTTTCGCAAATAGTACATATACATCAGCACTTTTGCCATTTGTTACCCACATTTTTTCACCATTCAAAATATAATGGCTCCCATCTTCACTTATTTTCGCACGGCATACCATTGCAGCAGCATCTGTGCCCGCACCAGCCTCTGAAAGTGAATAAGCTCCTATTTCGCCTTTGGATAGCCTTGTCAAATATTCTTTCTTTTGATATTCATTGCCATGGAGGGATATCGTTTTTGCACATAAGCCTACATGTACACAAAACATAACTGAAAATGAGGGGTCGACGCGTGCCAATTCTTCAACAATTATCGCTTCACTGATATCGTCAACCGGATTCCCTCCAAATTCTTCAGGTATTGTTATTCCTTGTAATCCAGATTCACAGAAAGCTTTCCATTCTTCAAGAGGCGGAGTGGCAGTCCTATCTCTCTCTAGGCAGGTAGGTGCTAATACCTCCTCTGCAAAACTTCTAACCATCTCTCGAATCATACTTTGTTCTTCTGTTTCCTCGAAATCCATAACTATCTCGCTACCACGGGAGTAGTCCACATTGTTAACTTCTCGCTAACGTCCATCAGGCTATTTTACTACGAATCATTAAAATCTGAGTTGGTGGCGCCCGGCAACGAAAGTAACATGTCTGACGGTGACTTTTTTGAATTTAGCATAGCCCACGATAGAAGATATAGTCTCGATCATTTATGGATTCAGGTTCTAGATGAGAAGAAAGATGAGGAGATGACCGTCAAAATAGGTCTTAGTGAGTTTATTAGGGCCGATTATGGCGATATTGTTAGAGTAGTTTTAGCAAAACCAGAAGATGATAGCGAATTTAAGGTCGATTCTGATGAAGATGAGGCAATACCCGATGATGATGCTGATGCTACTCCAATTACAAGTGGTGATGAATTAGGAACTGATGATCTAATGATAACAGTTAGAACTGCAAATGAGAGATTATTGATTAATGCCCCTTTTCCGTGCAAGATCGTTGAATTAAACGGTGATGTCGAAGATAGTCCCGATTTAGTTAATGATGACGCTTATGGAGACGGATGGTGCTTAATCGTAAAACCTCATGAATTTGATAATGACATGTATTTGGACTTAAAAGAATATATCGAATATCTAAATGAATTATAATTTATGGCCAAGATAAGGGCAACCATTCTTCTGGATTTGAGTTTTCCCAATCTATATCATTAAGAAGTTCTAAAACATCTTCGATATCATCTAGATCCATTTCAATTTGTTTTCTATGTAACCAGCCTTTGAGTCTCCCCAATCTCATCTGAGGCTTTAATCCAGTTTCTGCAATTAATAATTCACCATTTACTAATGGGTCAGGGCCTACTTTCAAAGGAGATAATTCTTCAATTGCTTTTTCAACTTCTTCTGTCTCCATCCTCATCCCTTTTAGATATTTGAAAAGAGATTTCTTTTGTTCTTCTGACAATGATGCCCTGAATCTTCTCATTTCAAATATATTTTCACTACTGGGAATAGTAACGCCATTATCATGTAAAAAACCTATCATCTCCTTTTCCTTTCTACTAATTTTCAATTTCTCTCGAATAAATTCTGATAACGAATTTCCATCCTTTTTATATGAATTAAAAATTAGAGCAATGTTTACTATGTAGTCATCCGACAAAATAACTTCAAAGTCCATTTCTAAATTATCAAAAATAATTTGTAATACTCCTAATTTATACATTTTTTGTAAAACTATCTCTCTATTATTCAATTTTAGAATTTTCCTTAATTCTTCATTTATCCTTTCTTTGGATATATTATTCAATACATCAGCATTGTCTATTATTGCATTTTCTAAATCATAATCAAAACTCATTATTTGATTATCTTTCAGACCTATAAAACGAAATGCTCTGAGGATTCTTAAACCATCTTCTCTTATCCTTTCCTCAGCTATACCTACACATCTCAATATATTATTTTTCAAATCTGAGACGCCATTATATTCATCAATTAAAATATCATTTTTATCTAATGCCATTGCATTGATTGTAAAATCTCTTCTTGCAATGTCATCTTCTATATTAACACCAAATACAACGTTTTCTGGCCTTCTATTATCCGTATAAATTCCATCACTTCTTAGAGTTGTTACTTCTATTTCTTTAGACCCAATATCAGTCTTAACTCTGACAGTTCCAAATTTTTCACCAGTCATGATAGATTTTGGAAAAATATCTAAAATTTCTTCTGGAATAAGATTGGTCGCAATATCTACATCTCCAGGACTTATTCCAAGAATTAAATTTCGAATCCAACCTCCGACAACCCATGCATGGCCCTTCTCTCTCAACTTTTCAAGAATATATTTTGTTTCTTCATCGAGTCGGGTTTGTGACACTTCCGTAAACCCTTCCATAACCACTCCTGATACATCTCATGAATGATTGCTTCGGAAGACAATTATATTCGGAAGCGGTTTTGCGTATGACATGAAGGTTGAACTGATGCCTCTGGAGTTGCTACTCCCTCATGAAGAAATAATTCCTAGTAAGGTTAGTCAATTAGAGAAAATGACTATCAGATGGAATGCATATGTTCTCCCACTTGTTGTGGACAAAATTACTGGAACAATACTTGATGGCCATCATAGATACAATGTAGCAAAAAACCTAGATCTAAAATGTTTACCTTGTGTGTTGGTAGATTATTTATCGGATGATTCAATTGAATTAGATGTGTGGCCAAAATCAGGAAGAGAATCAATATCTAAGGAGGAGGTAATACAAGCTGGACTTTCTGGAGTTCTTTTGCCTCCGAAAACTAGTAGGCACAGGTTACCAGACCATCTCCCTCCTATTTCTATGCCTCTTTCCAGATTAATGTTTCCAGCAGTAGGTTAGAATTACTCATATTCTTGTAAAAATTCTTTAGAAATCGTGGACAAAAGTACATTTTCTGAAATCGAGATTTCTTTAATTATTTTAAGCGTTTTTTCATCAATCAACCTTCCTACTAAATCTTCAATTAATCTAGCTTGCATTTCTTCACTCCTTTTTGAATCTGATAAAATCTTTATTCTTATTTCTGTTGCTACAGTTTCTCTATTGCCTCTCAATAATCTAGTTACAAATAAATCACTTGATTCCTCATACATATGTTCCTTTATTCTTTTAATTTCCCACCACCTGATTTCTCTAAGGGCTGAAACAAGTGGATCTACAATTTCAACCGATTCGCTTTCACTCCATGAGATCACCTTCTCTTGTATCTCTTGGTTTTCTAAAGATTTTTTCACTAAAATTTTTATTACGCCATTTATTTCCTTCTTTGAATTACTATCAGACATTTTCAGTAAATAATTATCAAAAATTTCCATTTCTGAAAGTTTCGAATCATTTTTAATAATCTCCAGCGCAGCCTTTCTAACTACATATGAATCATCTTTTAATGCTGTAATGATTATCTGGACATCTACATTCTTCATTTTACTAAGCTTATTTATCGAAATTTTTCGGATTATATTATCTTTAGATTTTAATCCTTCTAGAATTAATTCATCAATTTTATCATTATCCAATTGAAATTTAGACTCCCAACCAGCAATTCTCACTGCTATATCTTTATCGTTACATAATTTATCAATTATCTCTAACTTTTCTTGACCTAATCTTAACGATATCTTGGAAGCTAAAACTCGCTGTTCAACATATTCTGAATTAGATAACTTATTTACTATTACAATATCATTAATCCCGGCCCATTTTGTAATTGCTTCCATTGCTCTTTCCCTATACCATTGATCATCATCTTCTAGTAAAGGTACAAAACTAACTAAATTAATCGAATCATTAACTTCGAATAATTTCCTTACAGCACGTCTTCTCTGTCTTTCATCTTTGGAATCAAGACGCAATGTTGCCGGATGCCTCATAATTTATCCAACCATCAATTTATCAAGAATACTTCTGTTGATGATTATGGAATTAAATCTTCATGTCCACCATTATTGGAGTAATATTCACTATTTATTGATCCTACGTTGGCTATATCTAAGCCATCTATCCCAGTTAAAATCGGCCACAGAGGTCCAAGCCATTCCATTTCTGCGAGTAATAATTCCATTACGGGATTCTCTAGGATTTCTTCCTCGGTAGAAAATTCATCCACTATTGGTATTTCTGACGGGAGATTCTTTAGAGACCAAATTAAATTATTTATTCTATTCAATGATTCTTCTTCTATTTCTATTACTTCAAGGATTAATTCTAATGCATTTTCCATATGTTCAACAAGATTATGTGGTTCGAAAGGATTCCTTTCCAATTCACTGATGTCCATAGGTCCAAATACTACTCCTCCTAAATCAGTATCTATCCATTCATCTCCCTGTTTCTCCTTTTTTATGAGTCTTTGATGTACAATACTGCCTACTGGTCCAAGAATAAAACCATCTTCCTTTACCTTAAATTTGATTTCTGAAGGGACTTTTTTCACAAATCCAGTTATTAGGACTCTGTCAAAAAGATAGTCATCAATATTTTCTAATTCGTTTGAACTATTTAAAAAAATTTTTCCAGATTCTAAATAATCTTTTAGTTTACTCATTGTGTAAGTTCGTACTTCTTCATGAGGCTCTATTATTGTTATTTTTCCATTTTCACCTACTAAATTATTCAATAAGGCAGATATGTAACCTCCCTTTGATCCCATCAATAGTATTGTCTGACCTTCCACCACTTCTAAATGATGGAGCATTGTAATAATCATATGAGGTGCAGAAATTGTTTTTGCCATTCCTGATTCAGTGGTTAGGAAAGGTACTGGCTTATCATTCCAGAAATAATCTAATTCATGATCAGTAAATTTTGCGGGATCAACTTCTTCCATTGCTGTTTTTATGCGCTTAGAGATTAGTATCCCAGACTTTTCTAAATCTTCGAGTAATTTTGTCATTGACTTCATACTAATCCTTCAATATAGCGGTTGAGGTGCAGAGGTTTTGAATACATTGCTCCCCTGCTCTCCTTCAGGGTCCGTGGTCTAGGGGTTATGACGTTGCTCTTACAAAGCGAAGATCGCAGGTTCAATTCCTGCCGGACCCACCAAAATTTTCTATTTTTTGATGGTAAAAATAAAATTTATTGATATGAAAAGGTCATTAATGAATTCCCAATCGACGCATCGTGGTTGAACAGACTGCCGCTCTAGCCGCCCGATTATCTAGAAGGTTAAAAAAAAGAAATTGGACTATTTCGACAGCCGAATCTTGTACTGGAGGCCTAATAGCCTCAATCTTGACTGATATGTCCGGCGCAAGCAACTGGTTTAACCAAGGTTGGGTCGTTTATTCTAATGAATCTAAAACTAAGCAATTAGGTGTCGATGAATCCTATTTTACTGAGGAGAACGTAGGGGCAGTTTCACATGAGGTTGCAATAGGAATGGCAAGAGGTGCGAGGTATAAATCAAATTCAGATGTATCTATTGGAATAACTGGAATTGCCGGGCCAACTGGAGCATCCGAAAATAAAGAAGTAGGGCGAGTCCATGTTGCAATAATAGCAAAAGATTATTTTCTGGTAAGGAGGATGGATTTTGGCGATAATGATCGTTTAGATAATAAAAAATCCTTCGCTTCTTTTGCTTTAGGTTTAGCTTTAGAAGCATTAGACAAAGTTGATTCAAATAATTCTCAAACAACTAGAATATCGAAGAAAGAGAGCCCTAAGAAAAAGTCAGAAGAAATTGATATTTCATCATTGGATTCATTATCCGAAGAATGGGAGGGGGAACTTACTTGGAAATCAAGTAAGAAAACAGTTGTACAAGATATCTCAAAGGTCGATCTTGCATCTTCTACAGATTGGAATCAAGAAACCGACTAATTATGAAAATGGATAGATATTATCATGAGCGTTACCTACTGTCGCTTAGTGCATGGTTTCTGAAAATTGGGCAGTCAGATACCGCAAACTAACTGATGCAGGCCTAATAGTACTTGGACGCGAGGCCAAAGAAAAAATAGAATCATTATCGAGTATCCTCCCTATGCTAGAAGCAGCAAGATCTTCAAATGTAAAATTATTAGATTCCAAGACTGTAGATGATTTACTTTCTTTAGTTCCTGGTGGCATAGAACAAAAATCTATAATTAACTCTGATAACAAAGGTCAATATAC
>TARA_B100001113_G_scaffold16359_2_pt1 | contig 20662 bp, 18 predicted proteins | sample TARA_B100001113 | Tara Oceans TARA_B100001113 (sample SAMEA2622402) | marine metagenome | biome: marine biome (ENVO:00000447); feature: deep chlorophyll maximum layer (ENVO:xxxxxxxx); material: "saline water (ENVO:00002010), including plankton (ENVO:xxxxxxxx)" | depth 50 m | reverse complement strand
AAAGATAATCGGTAAGCCGACTGGGAGGTGCAAGTCCTCCCTTATCAATCTGGCTTTTGACCCGTACGCGGATACTCATCAGCCGTCTAGACGGTGGGATAGACCACAAATATCAATGAGTCCAACTAAGACTCACAACTTTTTACGTACGTGAACGATCAAATATACACTTAACTTTAAGCTAAATAAATGGCACATCAGGATAGTACCCTAACGACCAATCTAACTCGTCAGGGACAAAATAATTCAGCTGGTGACGCACGCGCCCTTTACTTAAAGCTGTTTAGTGGAGAGATGTTTAAAGGATTCCAGCACGAGACAATCGCTCGTGACATGGTAATGAAGAGAACATTGAAAAACGGTAAGAGTTTACAGTTCATTTATACTGGTTCAACTACTGCCGAGTATCATACTCCCGGAAATAGCATATTAGGTAACAGCGACGGAGCACCTCCAGTTGCAGAGAAAACAATTACAGTTGACGATCTATTAATCAGTTCAGCTTTCGTATATGAGCTAGATGAAACACTAGCACACTTCGAGTTGAGAGGAGAGATCTCACGTAAGATTGGATATGCACTTGCAGAGAAGTATGACAAGCTCATCTTCAGAGCAATCACAAGAGGAGCAAGACAAGCTTCTCCAATCACGAAGACTAACTTCAAAGAACCCGGTGGAACACAGATCAGAGTTGGTTCAACAACTAATGATTCTGACGCATTCAACGCAGGCAACTTAGTAACAGCATTCTATGATGCTGCTGCCGCCTTAGATGAAAAGGGCGTAAGTTCACAGGGAAGATGTGCGGTTCTTAACCCTCGTCAGTACTACGCACTTATAACTGATATAGCATCTAACGGTCTTGTTAACAGAGACGTTCAAGGTTCTGCATTACAGAGTGGTAATGGCGTTGTAGAAATCGCTGGCATACACATTTACAAGTCTATGAACATTCCGTTCTTAGGTAAGTATGGTACTGCTTTCGGTGGAACAACAGGTAAGACCTCACCATCTAACATGGGAGACAGAATTGGTAAAACACTTGAGAACGCATCAGGTGCAACAGCTGGAATCAACAACGACTATGGTACTGCTACTGAAGTGGGCTCTAAGTCTTGTGGATTAATCTTCCAGAAGGAAGCCGCTGGTGTAGTAGAAGCAATCGGTCCTCAGGTACAAGTAACAAGCGGAGATATATCCGTTGTTTACCAAGGCGATGTTATCCTTGGCAGACTAGCTATGGGGGCAGACTACCTAAACCCAGCAGCTGCTGTAGAATTATATGTTGGCGCAACTGCACCATCTGCATTCTAATTTATACATTTATACGGGACCTTCGGGTCCCTTTTTTTTTATCTATGACTACACCAATAGCAACCGATACCGAACTATCCGCAGTTAATTCTATCTTGGGTAGCATAGGGCAAGCCCCGATAACTGAACTAAAAAATTCTTCAGGAGTTTTAATAAATCCTAATCCTGAAATTTCATTTATCTATAATATTCTGACTGAAGTCACTAAGGATATCTTAAATGAGGGATGGCATTTCAATACAGAAGAACATATTAAAGTTAGCCCAGATGCTAATGGGAACATAACCATCCCAGTTAACTATCTTCGCTACGACCTGAATGACGGTCAAGCAGATAGGAATATGGACCTCGTTAAGAGGAATGGAAAACTATATGACTTAGTAACTCACACCGATGTCTTTGACCATGACTTGGAATTAGATGTGGTGTACCTTTATGCGTTTGAAGATATACCTTCTGTCTTTCAGAGATACATCATCGCAAGAGCATCTACCCGAGCAGCTACACAGTTAGTAGCCAATAGTGAATTAGTAAAACTATTACAAGGTCAAGAGGGATTAGCAAGAGCAGCTCTCATGGAGTACGAATGCAACCAAGGCGATCACTCCTTCTTAGGTTGGCCGAAGAATAGTGTTTACAGATCATACCAACCTTACAAATCTCTTATTAGATAATGGCAAGTGTTACACAATTAGTACCTACATTAACTGGTGGCGTTTCCCAACAGCCAGACGAATTAAAAGTTCCGGGACAAGTTAATGTTGCAGACAATGTTTTACCTGATGTAACACATGGTTTGATGAAGCGTCCCGGGGGAAAATATATAGACTCTTTGAGTGATGGAACTCTTAACTCACATACCACAGGTAAGTGGTTCCATTACTACAGAGATGAGAACGAACAATATATAGGACAAGTCATAAGAAATACTGGTCAAGCTAATGACGGTCACGTCAGGATGTGGCGTTGTAGTGATGGTAATGAAATGACTGTCAATGGTAATGGTAAAGCTTACCTTCAACATACAAGTGATGAAGATATACAAACCCTTACTGTCAATGACTTTACGTTTCTGACTAACAGAACTAAGACAGTAGCTATGTCTAGTGCTGTTGAACCAACTAGACCACCTGAAGTTTATTTAGAGTTAGATCAAATTAAATATGCTAGTCAATATTCACTAAATCTATTTGATCAAGATGGTAGTCAGAACTCACACTATACAGAGGTTTCTACAGCTACAAGACTTAGTGTTGAGCTAGTTAGATCTAGTAACAACTACTGTGATGGTAGTGGAAACATGTCTTCTCATACTGCGAGAGTTAACAACACAAATAGATGTAGTGTTAATGATGCTAATGGAGATGACAGAGCACCTAATGTTGCGACAAGAATATTTGATATAACAAGTGGTGGAACTCTGGTAGATGACAATGCTGTATCTACTCAGGGTGGTACTGACTTTTCATATCAGGTAAACGTTTACAATGCTGCTGGTCAGTCAGGTCAAACTGGTAGAGCTAATCTATATTTCCGTATTACATGTACTGGTCAATCAACTCCAGTTGGTTCTGGAAGTAACGTTGAATATAGAACTAGATACTCCGTCACTAATGACCTCTTATATGGAGGAGAAGGTTGGCTAGAAGGAGACCATGTTTATGTATATATGAAAGATGGTTACTACAAAGTAACTGTAGAAGCTGTAAGCGTTTCCAGAATACAAGCTAACTTAGGATTGATTAGACCTAAACCTACTTCCTTTGATACTAAAACAGTAGTTACAGCTGAGTCTATTTTAGGTAGTCTTCGCACAGCTATTGTTGCTACTGGTAACTTCGCTGCCAACGATGTCAAGATAATTGGTAAAGGTATTTATATAACTAGACCATCTGGTAACTTCAACGCTACTACCACTAACTCACGTCTTATGAATGTCGTGTCTAATGAGGTATTAACTGTTGAGGATTTACCTAAGCAATGTAAGCATGGAATGGTTATACGAATAGCTAATAGTGCTTCGCAAGATGATGATTACTATTTGAAATTCTTTGGAAATAACGACAAAGATGGCGAAGGTGTATGGGAAGAATGTGTTCAACCCGGAGTTAATATTGAGTTTGACAACACAACTATGCCACTCCAACTTGTGAGAGATAGTAGTGGTAATTCATTTACTTTGTCAGAAGTTGCATGGGAAAACGCAGATGTAGGTAATACACATCCAACTGAAGGTACAAACCCAAGAGCTAGTTTTGTAGGAAAGGAAATAAATAAGATGGTTTTCTTTAGAAATCGTCTAGTTATGCTGAGTGATGAGAATATAATAATGTCTCGTCCCGGAAACTTCTTTAACTTCTGGGTTAAGACTGCTACTACATTCTCAAACATTGACCCTATAGATATATCCTGTAGTTCTACATATCCTGCAATCGTATATGACGCTATACAAGTAAACGCTGGACTTCTTATATTTACTAAAAATCAGCAATTCATGCTGACGACAGATAGTGATATTTTAAATCCAAGTACTGCTAAGTTAAATGCTTTAGCAAGTTATAACTTTAACTTTAAAACTAATCCAATATCTCTAGGAACTACTGTAGGTTTCCTCGATAATGCTAATAAATTTAGTCGTTTCTTTGAAATGTCTAGGATTTTAAGAGAAGGGGAACCGGATGTAGTGGAACAGAGCAAGGTTGTATCCCAGCTATTTGCTAAAGAGATCAAACTCATATCAAATTCAAGAGAAAATAATGTCATATTCTTCAGCGAAGAAGGTAATACTAAGCTATATGGCTATAGGTATTTCGATTCGGGCAATGAAAGAGTACTACAATCGTGGTTCAGCTGGACGCTCACAGGAACAATTCAATACCATTGCATGCTTGATGATTCTCTACATGTGGTTGTTAGGAATAATGCTAAAGATCAACTCCTTAAATTCCCTATCAAAATAGATGATTCAGGTAACTTTGTTTCCGGGACGGATACAGTACCTATTCATTTAGATCATGCACAGGAAACAAGTGGCTGGACATATGCCAACGGTAAGTCCACTAAAGCCAAACCTGTAGGGTTAGAAAGTAGTAGTCAACTAGCTGCTTTCGATAATTCAGGAGCTACTAATTTAGGTAGATACGGAGAGATAACTATCAATGGTTCCAATATGGAACTAGATGGGGACTGGTCAGGAGAGACATTTATTATTGGCTATCTATATGACATGAAAGTAGAGCTACCTACTATCTACTACACCTATCAATCAGGAGAGAATTGGAGATCAGATACTAGATCAGATCTTGTAGTACACAGAGTTAAGTTTAGTTTTGGAGATGTGGGAATATATAAAATTACTTTAGATAGAAATGGTAAAGATCAATATAATGAAGTTCGTGAAGTTAATGAAGCTAACCTTTTAGCTGCTAACTCTTCTACTTTCTTATCACAAGATTTTGAGACTATACCAACCTACGAAAGAAATAAGAATTTAAAGATAACAGTATCTTCTAAACACCCATCGCCAGCAACATTGCTGTCTTATCAATGGGAAGGAGATTACAACAACAGATCATATAAGCGTGTCTAATTACATACACCCAGCAACGTTGGAAGCTGCCATAAAGGTGGCTTCTAATTTGTTAGACGAGGACCGTAAGGAGATTACTGAGGGGCATGGACATGACCCTGAAAGTGCATTGATAGTTGGAATGAATAATTCTGACACAGTTTACTTTGAGGTACCAAACGGTGACATAGCTGGTATGGCAGGCGTAAGTCTAGATGGAAAGATCTGGATGTGCTGCACACCAGCTATTTATCAATACCCACATACATTCGCTCGAGAAGCGAAACGCTATGTGGAACGACAACCACACAAGTTGCTTTGGAACATCGTTGAAAAACGAAATAAAGTTCACATGAAGCTACTGAAATTCCTAGGGTTCAAGTTTCTAAGGGAAGTAAAATACGGACCCAATCAATTATCCTTTATAGAGTTTTGCCGTGTTAGGAGCAATCTTCGGGGGGCTTAGTAAAGTCGTTGGCGGTATAGCTGCGAGTAAAGCAGCCAAAGCCCGCAACAGAGCAGCTATAGAAAGATATGAAAGAGCAAAAGAGCAACGTAAGCGTACTCACTTTCAGAAACTTTCTATTTATTCTGCCAAGATAAATAAGTACCACACCGATTTAACAGAAAACGACCTAGCAGCTAACAGAGGTTACGCCCAAGCCCAAGCTGCTTTAGGTGCAGCCCAATCAAGAGCATTAGCTGAGAGCGAGGGTTTATTTATAAAATATGTCCAAGAAAAACTTGGAAAGAAAGCAGCCAGCGGAGCAACCGGAAGGTCTGCTGCCCGTATAGAAATGGTGGACTTTGCTGCGTTTAAAAGAGAGCAAGCAGATTTTGCTTACAAATTAACCAAATCTAGAGAAGCTTACGACTCCAACGTTGAAGCTATTAGAAATCAACAGAGATCTGCACGTAATAAATTATATGGAAATGTCATGTGGCAACCAGTCGCTGACCTACCACCAATCGTACCCCAGATGGAGAATACTTCTCTTCCTGTATTACAAGGTATCTTAGGAGCTGCTGCTGGATTTGCCGGTGCTGGCGAGACAGATACTGGAGTTAATACTGGAGACGCACCACTTGGCGGTAGAGGTGGGTTTGGTACTGACTCTCAATTTAGAGATTTTAGTGCAGGAGATTACGGAGCTGGAAGTAATTACATTTATAGTCCGGAGGGCTGGGATTAATGACTGATGCAAAGTTTGACCCTATTGATTCAGCAGATTATATAGCTCCTCTACAAGAGGGCTATAAAGAAATCAATCAGGGCATGAATAATTTCTGGGACCAAAATGTTAATGAGTACCAGAGAAGAGCTGAAATAGCTGGAAAAGATTTACAATCTCTCGCCAATATGTCTGAAACTCTTGGAGAGTATTTCTCTAAGAAAGATGAAGAGAGGAGAGAAGCTGATAGAGCTAAAGGTTATATGTGGATGCAAGAGAATGGTATTGGTCCTGATCAAGCCATGTCTTTTAAAGAAGCTGAAGCTAAAGCTAGAGAAGAGGGAACAATAATAAACGAAGAGATTTATAACTGGGAAAGACAAGGAGGAGATATCTGGACTTCTGAAGCTTTCAGAGATATGAATGCTTCTGAAAAATTAGGAGCTGTAAATGCTTGGGCACAAATGAAAGCTTCTCAATACAATCCAAAGGCAGTTACAGAAGGTGCTACTTCCTACGAAGATTACAATGCTGCTTTAACTAAATATAGATTTGAGTTCTATAAACAGTTTGGCGATATTAACCCAGCTATCTTAAATGAATATGTTTTTGGTACTGTCAGACAGAAAGATCAGACAAACTATTCTGAGTGGTATTCAGTCCGGGAACAGGAAATACAAACTGCTAGAAATGAAAAGTATGGCACAGAGCTAGAAGCATGTATCAGAGGTGGTAATGGAACTTCTTGTATCTTCAACTATCAAGATAGTCAATCTATCCATGGTTGGAATAAGGGTAAGTCTACCCGGGAAGGATTCAAGATCATTAAGGAAATGGCTAAGAATGGAACTTTAACCAAAGATCTATACGTCGAAATGCTCGCTGAAAATGCTGAGTTTGAACATAAAGGTCGTAAAGGTAAGGTTAAGTTCAACGAAGAGTTCTTAGAAGATATGGAAGAAATATCTGACCTCATCGACAAGAAAGATATTGACGACTTCAATACTTCTGAAGCTAATAAAAAGATGACTAACTCTAGGGAGTACACAGATCTAATAAATTCTTTTGAGTGGACTGATTACGGATTACATAAAGATCAGATGAAAAAGCTGAAAGATCTTAAGAAGAAACAAGAAAGAAGATATGGTTTCTCACATCCTAAGATTGATACAGCTCTTACTGGTTTTGGTCATAAAGAAAATTACTATAAAGAAAGAAAGAAAGAGTTGAATGATGCCATAATCAATGGCGAAGTTTGGACTCAAGAAGAAGCTGAAGCTCAGGGATATGAAATGCCAGTTCTTATGGATAAAGATATTCAGGATCTGATGAAAAACGTAGCTAATGCTAGATATAACTATGGTAAATATGCTGAAAATATAGAGACCTTAGTTCTTTCTAAAGCTGGAGTTACTAACGATACTAAGAGTCTTGAAGTAGCAGAGATAATTGACTTCTTACAACAAAACCTTAAGAAGAGTATGATTGCTGCTGCTATTGCAGACCCAGATGATAAGACTATTGGTAACACTATCTTCCAAACTATAAAGAATGACTTTGAAGCTGATATAACTAAGCCAAATTTAAAAGATTCTATCTTCTTTAGGGATGGGAAATGGTCTTCTCCGCTGTCAATGAATGCAGAATTAACCACAGTCCTTGATGGAGAGAATAAAGAAACACTTCAGAAACTAAATAAACTTATTGACAAAGGATTTCAAGAGTCTGTAATGGCTCCAAATACTTTCTTCTCGCCACAGCAGTTAATGGATTATGGCGAGCAGTACAATAAAGGTAATTTTGTAGTACCAGCCAGAGCTAATTACATAGCTAGAATGTTTAACTATAGAGGTCCTGATGGAGAGTTACTTACTGGTTTAGATGTTATTAATCATCAGCGTGAAGCTATAGATTTAGAACCATTAGAAAAACCTAATGTATTAACTAATATTGAAAAGCTTGATAACTTATCTAAAGATCAACTTCTCTACAACAAAACTGATTCCTCAGTAAACAGAGTAGTAGGAGAGAACAAAGAGGTAGTAAAAGAGTTAAGTACATCGTTGATGCACCCTGTAATCGTAGAGTACTTAAAAGAAAACTCACACCAATCAGCTCAAAAGAATCCATCTCTTGAGGGTTTCTGGCAACGAGCTAGATTACTGGAAAACAAACTTAAGAAAGAATTTCCCGATCAGAAAACACATGGATTAATAAGTCAAATTAAAAAACAATCTACTGATCTTTATAGACAAGAGAGTAAAGAAGGTGGTGCTATCCACGGCTTCTCTCAAGTAGATAAAGAACAATGGAGAAGACAAAGATATCTAGACTTACTTGTTGAAAACCTTGGTCCAGAAAAAATAACTGAATGGGTTAAGGAACTAGAAGCAGTAAAAACAGAAACAGAGGAAGGTACAGAAGAAGGTACAGAAGAAGGAGTTAGTGATATTGACTTAACGATATCTATGGATTTCCTACAAGTGTATGACTTTGACTTTACTAATGTTCCACTAGATCTTGATGGAGGGCTATCGCCTTTCGATCAGAATCGTTGGTTCCAATTAGGTTACAAACATACAGGAGATTTGGAATTTTTAGAAAATCTAAAACGTCCTAGTTTTATGAAAACAAATGAATGAAGAAAATGATGAGGTAGTTTATCCAGAGGTTACTGACGAAGCGAAAGCATATCAACAAGATTTGATGTCAGGTTTCGACGTGCGCGAAGGTATGCGTACTGGCGAAATACCACAACCTACTACGGAAGGGGAAACTGGAACAACTACTCCAACAGCAGACACCTCCACGGAGGAAGTCGAACAAGAAGTAAAACCACAGGAAGAAGAAGCTACATTATTTGGCGAAGGTTTTAAAGATTCTTGGCAGGAAATGAATAAGTTTGATGCTAAGAATCCTTTAACTTGGAGTTACATCCCATCAGCAATGGGAGCTGGAGTTACAGACTTTGGAATTGATTTAGTTAATAAGATTCCAAATGTTGCAATACCTAAGCTTCCTAGATATGAGGATGAAACTCTTAACTTTGTAAGAGATGCGTCCGCATTTATTATTCCTCAGCTCTACCTTGCTAAATACTTTAAAGGTAAAGCAAACACGGCTCACGCCAAAGTTAAATGGAAACTAGGAGACGGTACGTTTGCTAGGTTCTTTGGTCCAGCTGGTATAGATGCTGGAGTTGGTGTCTTTGTAGACTCTGTGAACTCCAGAAATGAAACAGACCATAACTTAATGGGCACAATGAAACAAAGTTGGCCGAAGACATGGGGCTGGATACCAGATAATATGGCAACTTTGGATGACGATAGTCCAGATGTTAAACGTATTAAAAATATTAATGAAGGTGTAGGTCTATCCTTTGCTAGTGATTTTATTTTAGGTGCTAACAAACTAATCAAATCTATAAAAGGAGTTGATGAAGCAACACAATGGATACCTAAAAGTGAACAAGCTAAGAATTGGGTAAAGAGTCAGGACCTTAAATTTGGAAATCTCTCCGATAATGTAGGAGAGGATGCAATGATGGTAAATGACGCAAGACGTGTTGCAGAGCTAGATGATATTGGTAGATACAACATAAGCCAAGGTGCTGACCTAAATAAACCTGTTAAGGGAGTACATGATATTTATGACGATTACGAAATAGGTTACAGATCAGCTGATTCAGGAGGATTACTTGGAGCTGAGTTTGATTCATATCGTATGGCTAATAATATTGATTCAGTACATGGAAGAGTTGGAAGTGTATTCACTCCCGGAGCGATGAAGAATAGCTTAGATCTAGATGATCTAGGAATGAAAAAGTTAAGTGCTATCAGTAAACGTATTAAAGAAGTAGATATAGATTGGAAAGGTTCTAAAGGTCAATATATTAAAAAAGCTGATGTTGTAAAACATGGAGAAGATCTTGCAGCTGCTCTTTATGATTTCGATAGTGTCGATCAAATGAAGAGAGTTCTAGATAAGAAATTCTTTAAAGGTATAGATGCTGATACACAAATTAGGACATTAAGTTCTGAAGGAGTTGTTGGAGTTGTTAAAGCTATTGGAAAGTATTTTGATGATTATCTAAATATGGACTTAGCTAAAGCTCAAGCTTATGTACGAGAATCTCTATCTGGTCAAGTATCTGATATGGCTGAAGCTATGAGATATATGGATGGAACAGCTGCTGTTAAACAAGCAAAAGCTAATATTTTAGATAGGTTAGAGTACTTGATGAGAATGCAAGCCATGACGAAGTACGTCAGAGGTAGAGCATTATCAATGTTAAATTGGCAGCAAAAGATTGGTGCAGTATTCAGCAGTAAAGGAAAGAAGAATCAATTATTTGACGAAGCAATCACTCTTATAAATAAAGAAAAAGATATAACAGCTGATCAATTAAAACTAATTAAGGAAGATACTCGTAGAACAATTAATTTAATAAAAGAGTTAGATCAAACAAAACCACATATGCTCGAGCCACTTATGTTGGCTTATGAAACAGCTGATGGAAATGTTAAAACTATTTCTCAATTAAATACTTGGTTTAAAGGTTCTACATCTGATTTCACAAGACTTATATACGATAGATCTCCAAATATGCCATCAGTATTAACTCAAGCTATATGGGGTAATATCTATAACTCTGTTCTTTCGGCTTTCGGTACACCTATTAAAGCTGGTTTCTCGAACATGGTTCTAATGATTGAACGACCTCTAGCAACTATGGCTGGAGCTATTGGTAATCCAGAGCTAATGAGACGTGCTCAATATATGTACACAGTAGGAATGGTGGATACTCTCCAACAAGCTACTAAACATATGAAAGTGGTATTTAGACAAGCTTGGAAAGACCCTAGTTCTGTGAACTACATTATGAGATCTGATATAGCAGTAAAGAACGATAGAACTATGAAAGCTCTACGCTCTTTTGCTGATGCCAAGATGATGGAAGGATATGAAGGACCTTCAATGATGCTTCATAGAATTGAAGCTTTGAATGATTTAGCTGAACATCCTGCACTAAGATTTAGTGCTAACGCTATGACAGCGTTTGACGGATTTGTAAGATCATTTATTGGTTCAGTCGAAGCTCGTGGTCAAGCATACGATTTACTTAAGAAAGGAAAAGGTCAAATAACTGAGAGACAACTTAAGTCGATTAGTAAAGGTATATACGATGAGATGTTTGATGAGACAGGAATGATATCAGACAAAGCAGTCCAGCACGCAAGTAAAGAAATTGCGATGAACATGGATATGCCAGTTGTTGATGGAATGAATGAACTACTAAGACATGTCCCAGCTCTTAAACCTTTTATGATGTTCCCTCGTACCGCAGCCAACATGATTGCGTACACAGGAAGTCATAACCCCCTTGGTTTATTTGTTAGAAGTTGGAATGATTTTAAGTATGCTTTTGATGACCCTAGAACCAGTACAGCAAACGTCCAGAAACTGTTAGCTGCTAGAGATATTGATGTAAACAAAGTAGATATGCGAGCTGCATATGACACTATCAGAGCTGAAATGCTTGGAAGAAAAGCTATCGGTACTCTTAGTGTTATGTCTGCTGTCGGAATGATGACTACAGATCGGCTACATGGAAACGGACATTACGATAAAACTACACAGAGAACAAGAAGGGACCTTGGTTGGGCACCTAGAAGTTTCAAAGGTTGGGATGGTAAATGGTATAGCTATGACGGATTAGGAGCTATTAGTGATTGGATTGCTTTAACAGCAGACATCATGGATAACGTCGATACTCTTGAAAACTTTAATGATGTAGAAATCTGGTTAAATAAAGCTGGATTCTTATTAAGTGCAAACCTTACTAACAAAACTTTCTTAGCTGGACTAGAACCTATGTTTGATATCTTTGCAGGAAACCCTGCGGCTTTAGGTCGTTGGACTTCTAGTTTTGGTAGTGGACTTGTTCCCGGTTCTGGACTAAGAAATGAACTTAGTAGATTGCTTACTCCTCAATTAAAAGAAGTAGAACAAGAGTTTAGTCAACTTATGGCTAACAGAAATGTCATCGCTAAAGACATGCTTCCAGACAAATACGACTGGGTAGATGGTGGAATTGTTAGAGAACCTGACAGTTTCCTTGGCAGATTATGGAACACATATATGCCAGCTTTCAAATCTAGTGGTGCTATTAGTCCAGAAAAACAATTCTTAATTGATATTGGTTTTGATGCTCGTCCTCAGTTGAACACTAATGGTAAAGGTATCGAATACTCTCCAAAAGAAAGATCAGCTATTACCGACATGTTAGGTAAAGATGGAATCTTTAAACGTGAAGTAGCCAGAATCATGAAGACTCAAGCTGGTAGAGAATTTATTAAAGATCTCAAGAAAGCAAGAAGTACTGGAGTTGAAGTAGATAGAAAGAAATTTAATAGGATTCATACTTTGATCACTAATGCCTTACGTAGAGCACAAAATATTGCTGCCAGCCGTATTGAGCAGAGGGGACAAATAGAACAGAAAACAAGTCTGAATAAACAACTAAATGATGCCCATTTACGTGGCGACGTAGACGAAATTATAAGACTTCAAAAAATTCGCAATAGTCTCTAAAGACAAATGACAACTACATATACCGATAACGGGACTAATACTCCTAATGGAACCCATTTGGATTTCACCTTTACTTTTCCCGTTTTACAAACTGAAGATGTGAAAGTTGCTCTTAATGGAGTAACACAAACTACAACTAAATATTCCGTATCCACCTCGCCCACCGCAAAAATAACTTTTAATAACACCAGCGTTGATAGCTCTGTACAAGAAAGTACAGGTGCTCCTAAGACTGGTGTTCTAGTAAGAGTTTATAGAGAGACAGTAGTCCACAAAAACAATGGTGACTCTGACCCTAAAGCTGTATTTTCAGTTGGGTCAGCTATTCGTGCAGGAGATCTTAATAACAACGTAGATCAAGCTTTGTTCGGTATAGCTGAGTTACAAGAGAGAAAAACCCAAACTGAGAATATTCAAGATGGGGCAGTAACAAGTAATAAGATTCTTGATGGAACTATTGTTGATGCTGATATTAGTGGAAGTGCTGCTATAGCACAAAGCAAGATTGCTACAGGAAACTTACCTAGTGGCATAACCGTTAATTCAGGAAACATCGTAGATGGTTCTATTGTTATTGGAGATCTTCAACCGGGAACTCTTGACAGTAGATACTATTCAGAAACTGAACTAGATGCTGGGCAACTAGACAATAGATACTACACAGAAACTGAGCTTAATGCTGGACAATTAGATAATAGATATTTTACAGAGACCGAGTTAAGTGGAGGTCAATTAGATAACAGATACTTCACAGAGACAGAATTAAATGCTGGTCAATTAGATACTAGATATTTCACAGAGACTGAATCTGACGCTAGATTCTTACGTCAAGATTCAACTGACGTTATAGATACTGCGGCTACTTGGACTATAGGAAATACTCACGTTGCAACAACTGGAGCTATCGAAGCTCGTATTGTTGACCTTATTGATGACGTTGGTGGCTTTGATGCGATAGCTAATGAAACCAGTTTCCCGGCGACAAACCCACAAGGTACTGCTGGACAATCTGCAATCCTTAGTATTGCTGCTGTGTCTACAACTTTAACTCCAACCGCTAATGTAATTACTATTGCTAACGGAGCTGGAACTGGAAATACAGTCACAATTAATAACGTAACTGCAAGTTCAATTCCTAGTGGATTTGGATTATTAGTTGAATCTACTGCGACTACTCATACATATAATTTCCATAGATTAATTCCTAAAGCTTTAGACGTTAATACCGTTGCAACCAACGTTACTAACATTGCAGCTGCTGGTGCGAACGTAGTTGATATCAATAACTTTGCTGATAAATATATTATTAGCAGTTCAGCTCCTACTCAAAGGAATGATGGCTCGTCATTGCAGAATGGCGATCTTTGGTACGACAGTTCCAACCTTGTGATGATGGTTTATGACGGAACCGCAGGAGATGGTTTCTCCCCTATCACACCTAGTCAATCAACTATTACAGCTATTAATAGTGTTTCTGGTCACGTTACTTTTACAGAGGATTTAGGAAGCATTGCTGATGCTATAAATACTGGCTCAGGAAATAACTCTATCAATACTGTTGGAGCTGCAATTACAAATGTCAATACGACTGCGACAAACATTGCAAACGTAAATACAGTTGCAGGAGCAATAGCAAACGTTAATACGACTGCTGGAAGTATTGCAAACGTTAATACTGTTGGAGCTGCAATAGCTGATGTTAATAGATATGCAAATGAATATCTCATTCAAAGTGGAACTCCATCATCTCCCAGCGGAGGAGATCTTTGGTTCAACTCCACAGCTAATCAACTTAACTATTACAACGGAACTGCATGGGTAGCTATAGCTCCCGGTATTGCTGGATTAATAAACGACGCTAACCCTGCGTTAGCAAATCATCTGGACTGCAACGATAAGAACCTTACTGAGGTAGGGACAGTTTCTGGAGACAATTTACAAATAGATTTCGGTACTCTTTAAATGGCAAAATTATTAAAATTAAGACGTGGTACTACAACTCAGCACGGGTCATTTACTGGTGCTGAAGGCGAAGTAACAATAGATACTACAAAAGATACAGCTGTCGTACATGACGGCTCACAAGCTGGTGGAAGACCTCTTCTTAGAGAAGACTTATCTAACCTTCCAGCAGGAACAATAGATAACGCAGACATTAACGCATCTGCTGCAATAGCTGGAACTAAGATTTCTCCAAACTTTGGAACTCAAGATATAACTACTGAAGGTAAGATCTTATTTTCAAACTTATATCCTACTGAAGCTTCCTTACCTAATGCCAGTACTTATCATGGTATGTTCGCTCATGTTCATGGGACAGGAGCTGCTTACTTTGCTCATGGTGGAAACTGGATAAAATTAGCACAAGTTGATGGGTCTGATAACCTTGCTGTCGCTGGAAACATTACAGTTACAGGAACAGTTGATGGTAGAGACGTAGCCGCTGACGGTACTAAATTAGACGGTGTGGAATCTTCAGCCACCGCAGATCAAACTGCTGCTGAGATAAGAACACTTGTTGAGTCAGCTACTGACAGTAACGTTTTTACTGACGCTGACCATACAAAATTGAACGGCATTGAAGCGTCAGCGACTGCCGATCAGACAGCTGCTGAAATAGCATCTGCACTTAATGGGCAAGATGTGTTAACAACAGGAATTATAGGAAGAGATAGTACTGATTATTTTTCTTTTACAGACAATACACAATGCGATCTTTATATAAACGGTAGCAACGAGTTTAGATTTGAAGCTGATGGCGATTTTCATGCAGATGGAGACGTTATAGCTCAATCAACAACTACAGCATCTGATAGAAGACTAAAAGAAAATATTGAAGTAATACCTAATTCTTTAGAAAAAGTACAAGCATTAAATGGTGTGTCCTTTGACTGGAAGAAGACTGGAGAAAAGAGTGCTGGTGTTATAGCTCAGGAAGTACAAGAAGTACTACCAGAAGCTGTGAAGGAAGTAACTCCAGTAGGAGGTGGAGATAGTCACTTAACAGTTAACTATCATGCTTTAACTTCAATTCTTATTGAATCAATCAAAGAACTAAAAGCAGAAATAGAAGAATTAAAAGGAGGTAAATAATGGCTTGCCCAGATAGCGGTCCAATTAAAATCTCTGATTTAGTAGCTGAATTTGGTGGTAATGCTCCTCATGCTTTGAGTGAGTACTATCGTGATGGAGGTGAAGTTCCCGGGAACAATACAAGTGTCCCAACTTCTGGACAGATATCTTTAACTCAGTTCTATTCAGCTGTTAATGAAATACAACACATAATAAGCACCAATACAAATCACTTCAATGCACAAACTGCATTCAGTTCCCATTGGAATACAACAGTCCCAAAGAGAGTTATTATCAACTCCGGAGTAACTGTTGGTGCTACAACAGGTAATGATGCTTTCCATATCCCTTCAGGAATGGCAGGCACATTAGTCATTGATAACAATGGAAATATCCACGGGCATGGTGGAGCTGGTAGCTCTTCAGGTGCTGGTTCAGGCGGTGGCGATGCAATGCAATGCGACCAATCTACTGGAGTAACTGTTAACAATAACGGACAAATCTACGCCGGAGGTGGCGGAGGTGGAATCGGTGGTAGCGGTGGCTCTGGCGGAACTGGCGGCGGAGGAGGTACCGGAGGAAACGGTCATATTAACCGTAAATACTACGGTCCCGGTAGATATCAATATATCAACGGACGACTTGACGGTACCAACTCTTGTTGGTTCTACGCGGCTAGTCATACCTATGCAGTTTGGGGTGGCTATACCAACCAATGTTATGACTCAGGTTGTGACGCTTATTGGTGGTGTTATGAAAACGTCTATACCAACGGAGGTTCCGGAGGTTCAGGTGGTGGCGGTGGAAATGGCGGTGCCGGAGGTGCCGGCGGAAACGGTCAAGGTCATAACCAAGCTCAAGCTAATGGTTCAGCTGGTGCAGCTGGTACATCTGGCTCAGGTGGTTCATCTGGAGCTAACCCCGGAAATAATGCCGGACAAGGTGGTACTGGAGGAACCGGTGGAACCGGAGGACAAGGTGGAACTGGCGGAAACGGTGGTACATGGGGTACTGCTGGAGGTGCTGGAGCTACAGGAAATACTGGAGACACAGGAGCTACTGGAGCTACTGGAAACAACGGAAACCAAACTAATGGTGGAAGTGGTTCTGGAGGTAGTTCAGGTTCTGGAGGTTCCGGTGGTTCTGGAGGAGGTTCAGCTGGATACTACATAAAAAATAGAAGTTACGTAACACTAAATCAAAACGGCAACGTTGCCGGTCAATAACTATGGCAAATTTAAAATTTAAAATTAAAGATGTGACTGTCAACACCGTCGGAGTTGAATACGAAGATGGGTCAGTCGCTACAGTTCCTATTACGAAAGGAATGAATCAAGAACAAATTTATGATGTTGTAAAAGCTTATAACTATAAATTTGATGAGTTTGAAAAACAGAGTGACGTTCCAGTTACTGCATCAGAGGATTGGATTCAATTAACCCCTGAAGAAGAGAGAAAGTTTACATATAAAGAAGCAAGACAGTTTGCAGCACCCCAGCTGTGGGAAGTTGTCTATGCAGACTACTTAGCAAGAAAAGGGGATACTTCTTATCAAGTAAAGATTGATGAAAAGATAGACGCATTACTTGCTGCGTTTCCTAAAGACGACAAAACTTATACCCTAGAAGAGATCAGGAAATGGGATGAAAGTTAATCATTCTCCATTTATAAATGAGACAGCAATAAATCCTTTAAACGGAAGATTATATTTTCTACAGGATTGGTATGAAGTCTGCAATGGAAATAACTTAGCAATCATTAGATTCGATGATATTGAACTAGAGGAACCTAAACACCGGGATAGAGTACTTAATTGTGAAATCCGATATCCCGGGATTCTTTATAGGGAAGATGGTAAGAGAAAACTTAAGTTAATAGACGGTAGACATAGAATCAAACGTCTACAAATACTTGGTGCAAAAGAAGGAATGTTTTATGTACTAAGACATAAGCACTTGTGGAAACTTACTCATAGACCTTTAAAAGAAGACTACCCAAAACCCACCATGATTAGATGAGAATACTCGATGATTTTTTAAGTAATGAGGATTTTTATAAATTAAGAGATAAAGTTTTAAGTCCAGACTTTCCATGGTTTTTCCAAGAAGGTAAAGTTGAACCTAACGATGGTTTTAGATACGGACACTCTGTATGGATGCCACTTAATGCACTCGTTACACCTTTAAGTTTTGAGCTTTATAATCTGATTGCTCCGATAATAAATAAATTAGAAGCGAAAGCAATTACAAGAATAAAGCTAAATTCTGACATAATTACTGAAGAACCTCACGTTAGTAAGTACCATGTCGATAATGATTGGTGTAACGATAAATATGCGTGGACAGGTATCTATTACCTAAATACTAATAATGGTTATACAGAGTTTGAATTTGGAGGGAAAGTTGGCTCTGTCGAAAATAGATTGCTTCTATTTAGGGCAGACCAAAACCATCGAGGAGTAGGACAGACAGATATAACTAGAAGAGTAGTTCTCAATATAAATATGATGTTGAGCGATGGAAATCCCTATACTTGAACTTCCGGGTCCATTCTTTATAGACACAGTATCAATACCTTTACCTACAGGTAAGGTTCCTTTTTATAAACCTTTAGTTATACCTCCGAGTCAATTGCAGGCACCTGAAGGTGTAGAAGCGGAAGCAACTGAAGAACCAGAAACTGGAATAAGGAGAGTTGATGTCCCATTTACGGATTTCAAAATGCCTCTCCCGGAAAACGAAATATTAGTAACGGCTGGAACAACTGCGGTTGTTTCTGTAGCAGCCACCCTTACGGCTACAGCAGCTTTTAAATGGGCGGTTACTGCACTAAAACCAATACTTAAAACAGCATGGAAGAAGATAAGCCAATCAAAGAAAAAGGTTTAATCGGAAAATTAAAAGACATTGGCGAAGAGAAAGAACATACAATGGAAATCCTTGGATCTCTGGTCCGATTGGGTGTAGTTGTATGGTCTGGTTTCATTATTACGATGAACTACATCGAAATACCAATGGTTAAGAAGTCTGGGAATAGCGATATCACTTTCGTAGCCAGCGTTTTTACGGGAGCCCTAGCCACATTCGGTTTGACTACCGGAAAGAACGGTAATGGCAAACCACCGATATGCCCTATGGCAAAGAAAACAACACCAAAAGCATGAAGAAATTAATTCTGCTTTTAGCTCTGTGTGCACCCAGCATGGCTAGAGCCAATACTGTCACTCCCCAGTTCACAACAGGGAGTATGAATAGTACGACTACTACAACTCAGACCATTACAGAAACGGAGCAGCGTCAGGTCTTCGGGGCTGCTGTGAACACGTGGTCTGGTACAAACATAACTCCATCAGCAGATATCACAGGAACTGGTACAACATTTTCTGTGACTAATGCAGGCAGCCCATGGACATTAGAAACAACAACGAGGTCAGCTGGCTTAGTAGAACAGATCGACTTTACAAGAACATACAACATAAACTCTACTACTACTTCGCTGTCTGTATTCTCTCAGTAAGTCCAGTACTAGCTGAGAATGACAACGTAAGTAACCCCGTGGCAGCCGCGACTGGAAATGTGACCAATCAAGCTGTGCAATTTCAAAATAATGGAGCACCAAGCCGACAATCCTTTGGTAGCAACGTTTCTTGTAATGGCAGCACGATGACGTTTAGTCCATTTTATATGGGCAACGATACGCAACCAGAGACAGAAGATGGTTACGTCATATCTGAGAACTGGGGGTTTCAACTAAACTTCTCAGTTCCTTTAAATCGAGACTTGACTAAGCAATGCGAACGTATGGCTGAATCAAAGATACAAAAAGATCGTCTCGATTATGAGCTGGTACGTGCTCTCAAATGTGCCGAACTACAACAAAAGGGATTCACGATTCTCCCGGGTACACGTGTCTATGGCATGTGCTCGGATATCGTCCCTATTCAATCATTATTAAATCAAAAAAATGTTAGCAATTCTAAAACCACTCGTTCTAAGTAGTTTAAAAAGTGAAAAGTTTAAGAGATTTGTCGTGGACTTACTTGAGAAACTCGTAGAACAGACTGATAACGACTTAGACGACAAAGCACTAGAAGTTGTAAAGAGAGGTTTAAAGCTTGACTGATACAGCCGAAAGGTTGATATACAACGAGTTTCTACCCAGCCATGACTTCAATATTCTAAAGAAACATTTTCAATCCCCCAATATGTATTGGCGTATTGTGGAAGCTAGGAAGTCAGATTTAAAACGTAGATATACTCACGATAAAAATAACGTCGAAGATTGGAGAGTCTATAAGGACGAAAACTTCGGACATGACCCGTTTGAGTGGATGATGGTGCATACCTTCTACCACTTCAACGAAGGTATAGTTACTCCGGTAGATGGTTATTGGGATATGATGTACGACACTCTGTTAGGCAAAGTCCAACCAGATTGTCTTATTCATCTCCAAGCTAATTGTGATGCTGCTATTAAAGACAAGCCATTAGCACAATGGCATGTCAATCATGATATTGGCGCGGATTGCTGGACTGGAGTTTTATGGTTAAACGAATGCGATGGATATGTGGAGTTACTAGATAATAGGGCTCCAGTTAAATCTAAAGAAAACAGATTTGTAGTATTCAAGTCAAATCTTTGGCATAGATTTATACCATCAACCAATCTAGCGAGAAATCAGTATATCACTCTTAATTTTTTCAAAAGCGAATTACCCGAGAATGGAGCCCCATTTTGAAGGTACAAACATACCCAGACAAAATTACAAGCCCCTTACAGGCGATTCTGAGAGGACCAAAATGGCAGCAAACAACATTTTAAAGATAAAAACCACTAGATTTCCCGATTATCTATATAACATTGATCCTGAAAGATATAAGAAGGACAAGAACAAAATATTGAAAATCGAGAAAGCAAAGAAGAAAAAGAAAACAAAAAAAAG
>TARA_B100001113_G_scaffold175191_1_pt1 | contig 20667 bp, 20 predicted proteins | sample TARA_B100001113 | Tara Oceans TARA_B100001113 (sample SAMEA2622402) | marine metagenome | biome: marine biome (ENVO:00000447); feature: deep chlorophyll maximum layer (ENVO:xxxxxxxx); material: "saline water (ENVO:00002010), including plankton (ENVO:xxxxxxxx)" | depth 50 m | reverse complement strand
ATTAGGTATGCCAGAACCCCGTTCTTTAGATATAAATTCACTCTAATTTTCTGTATTAGAAATAGTTTCAAATAAATCAACCACTTCAATTCTTTCTAATTCAGAAATTATTGATACAATTCTTGGGCCATTATTCTTATCAATTAATAACCAATAAATGGCAACAAACGCATCTTTTATTGTAATTTCAACTTCTTTCGCAGTATTTCTTATTTGATTATTTATACTGTTATCATCCCATTCACATTTTTCTAATCTATTTTTTAACTTTATTAAAAAATTTTTCTGCTCTTCCGTAATGTTTTGTTTAGCCTTCTCGCTAATCACTTTCTGGATTTCTATCTTAGAATCCTCAGGAAAATGTGGGCCATTAATCCAACTGCGCATCCTTTCCAATCTTTCTTCTAAAGCAGTTGTTGGTGATTTTTCTAAATGCCCACTTTTTCTTAGGGATTCCCAAACCTCACTATCTTCACTTTTTATTTGAGCAAGTAAAGCTAGATGCCGGAATGAAACTCCTGCCCATGAATTCTTTGGATCGTCGCCTCTATTTATTTGACTTAGTCTAAGTGCCCCATTATTTGTCTTTCTTGCAATTTCTTGTCTCCTGGATAGTTCACCTTCAATCTTTTTTGATGCCTCTGAAAGTATACGTTCATATTCATCTGCCATTTCAAAAAGCGTGTTGCCTGTGTCAAAGTCAATATGACGATTTACCTTACTTCTTGCTATAGAATACCTAAGTATCTCAGGAGGTACTAATTCTAGTGCTTCTACAGGGCCAATTGTAACTCCTTTGGAACTTGACATTGGGCCCATTCCCTTTATTTGAATCCATTCATATACCATTTTACTTGGAGGTTCGCCTCCGAGTAATTTACAAATCGGTATGCCAGTATCGTAACTCCCTCCTGCTGATCCATGGTCTTTTCCTGCTGGCTCAGATGTAATCCCATGTATTGCCCATCGTGCAGCCCAATCTATCCTCCAAGGTAGTTTACCCTCTGCCTTGTTAATATCTGACTTCCCTTCGACACCATTTTCATCAATCCAATAAACATATGGTTTTTCATAATTTATTACTTCAACGCCATCCATGCTGCCATTAGAACCAATAGGGGAGTAAGGAAACCAGTCTACTGGTAATTCACGGCCAGATATATTTTCTATTATTGTTTTAATTTCATTTTTCTTATTTATTGCAATATCAATTTTTTCTGCAAATTTACCTTGTTCGTATACTTCATGATTCATCACTACTTCCGGTTTTACTCCAATTTTTTCAAGAGATAATAAAAATGGTTTTAAGAAATATTCCGCATAATTGAGGTCTCCTTGGGTAGGATTACCATTTTCATCAGGAGCAGGGATGAATGCTAAGGGTACGCCAATATATTTTTCATAGTCAGAAGATAAGAAATCATAGACCCTTCTGAGTGGGTCCATTGAATCAACTATGAAAATATACTTTGATTCAAGTCCTAAATCTAAACACGCGCGATGTATCATTTCAGCACTTAGAATTTCTCTAATATGACCTATGTGAAATTCACCAGATGGAGTTATCCCTGAAGCACAAACATGTATATCCCCTCTCTCTTTGAGTGTTTGTGCGGTGTAGTCCGCCCAGTGCATATTAAAACCTCAAACAGAAACTACTCTGACTAATCCTCTCAAAGGAACATCTTCAAGCTCGTCTGCCGTAGACTTATTGGCAAGAACAATGCATAGACAAACATTACTTCCCATATTCCTAAGATTATTGATTGTCTTCTTCATTGTCGTTCCTGAAGATATCACATCATCTACTATTACTACATTTTTATTTCTAACATCTGCATAAACGTCAGAAATATGACCATCTCCTTCTTCACTAATACTTCGGCTTATTGAGAGCTCCAAGTCCATCATACTAGCAATCGATTGGGCAAAAGCTATTCCATTAAGACTAATTCCTACGACAACATCAATTTCTTCTCCACATTCTTCTTCGATTATATCGCAGAATATTGAGGATACAGCCTCAATTCTTGATGCCTTTACCGCTATAGATCTCCATCCAACTCTAATATCTTTGGGCTGTTCTTCTACTTCTTCTTTTGATGAAAGCCACAATACGGTAGTTTGTGAAAGTGACATCTCATCTGCTATCTGTTGTGTGCTCAAACCTTCAGTACGATAACTTTCTACTTGTTTCCTGAGTTCCTCAATACTCATTTGCATAGTACCTGCCTGACACTCGAGTGCTATGAATCCACCGACAATAGACTAGTTATTTTAAATAAAATTGCTACTTTTAGAATTTCCCAGTGCTTCCAAAACCACCAGTACCTCGCTCAGTAGTACCTAGTTCTTCTTGGTTTACTTCAGTGAAGTTAACTTCTGGTATTGGACATATCAATAACTGTGCAATCCTCTCTCCTGCAGTAACTGTGTATGATTCACTTTCTCCTATCCAGGTCATTAAGACAAATAATTCTCCTCTGTAGTCTGAATCAATCGTTCCAATGCTATGTGGTAATATCAGTCCCTTTTTACCCAGAGATGATCTTGATCTTACTTGTCCTTCATACCCATTTGGTATTGCAACTTTAATTCCTGTTCGAATTTTCATACTTTTTCTAAATGGAATTGTCATATCCTCTAGTGCATATAAATCCCAACCAGCAGCATGAATACTTCCTTTTGTTGGCATCCTGGCTTCTTCATCAATTTTTGCGACTTTAACTTCCAACACCTTATTCACATCATTAGCAAAGGATATATGTTTTTTACGTTTAGTGATTAATTGTTAAGCGGTGAGGTGAAAAAGGTATAGCCATTGGGCCATCCATGTCAGACTACGAATCACTTCTTGATAGGGCTAGAGAAATGATACCAAAAGATATCAGTGAGAGATCAAGGTGGACTATGCCAGAACCAGATGTATTAATTGAAGGAAGCCAGACAATACTTAGGAACTTCTCAGATATTGTCGATGCGATGAATCGCGATTCAAATCATGTTTATCAATTTCTATTAAATGAATTAGGGACATCTGGGACTAGGGAGCAGATTAGAATAATGTTCAAAGGAAGAGTGCCTCCAAAAAGAATTAAAGAAAAAATTGTATCTTATGTAAAGTCATATGTCATTTGTAATCAGTGTAAATCTCCAGATACAGGATTCATAAAAGAATCTCGTACTACTCTTCTAAAATGCCAAGCCTGTGGGGCAACTAGGCCTGTAAGGTTATAATTCAACATAATTTTGTTATATTTTCTATTTCAGAGGAGAAAAATCTAAGATTATTTTCCCACAATTTTTCCTATCATGCATATGTTTTTGCGCGTTACAAACATCTTCAAATCTCCAAACTGAATCAATTATTGGATTAATATCTCCCGATATCATCATATTATTCAATTCCTTAAGATGATTCTCAAATAATCTTTCATCCTCTAAAGTTCCCATATGTACTCCAAAAATAGATTTATTAGATTTCATCATTTTAATTGGATTAAATTTGGGAGTACTAAACCACATCCGTAATGCCGCCAACCATGATTTATTCACTTTAGGAATTGCCGAAGAAGCACCAAAACAATGTAATTTACCTCCATTTCTAAGTGCTTTGTAAGATCGCATCAAATGCTCGCCTGCGACAGGATCTATCGCCTGGTGGACTCCTTTTCCTCCTGTAATTTCTTTACACACCTTTACAAAATCGTCTTTGTTTTTATCTACAAATATCATGCCTAAAGACTCTACAAAATCTTTTTTCTCACCTGATGCTGTCCCTACTACTGCAGATGCACCATATGACTTACATATTTGTGCGGCTGCAGTTCCTACTCCTCCTGCTGCATGATGAATAAGTACCGTGTCTCCTTTCTCAATCCTTCCTAAATGCACTAGCATATGATATGCAGTTCCGTAAGTTACAGGTATCGCAGCAGCTTGTTCATAACTCATCTCTTTGGGAATTTTTACTACTCTATTTTCTGATAGTACCAGTTCTTCAGAATATCCTCCAAATCCAGGGATGGCAATAACTCTATCCTTTAGTTTAATCTTACTTACGTCTTTTCCTATTTCTGTAACTTCACCGGATGCTTCATAACCAGGAGTGAAAGGAAAATTTGGGCTTGCACCATAAAGCCCCTGCCTCATCATTAGATCTGCGAAATTGATTCCCGCACGATGAACTCTGACTCTGACTTCTGCCTCTCCAATGGGTTCTTTTTTTTGCTCAACTATTTCTATTGACTCAAGTCCTCCAACCTTTGTATAAACTACCTTCTTCATATCAATCACTTGATTTAGTATCCATTAAATGTTCATCTGCTATTATTCCTTTTTCTAGATTTAATATTATTTTATCGATAATTTCATCATTATCTGAAATTTTATACCAAATCCCTTGAGGGTATATTACACAGGCTATGCCTTCTTCACACCGATTTAAACACCCAGATTTATTTATTCTGACATCATCAATTCCCATTTCCCTAACCCTTCTTTTCAATTTGGTCATTACTTCTAGAGAATTCTTCGAAGAGCAACAACCTCTTTGATTGTTAGTATCTCTTTCATTCACACAAACAAATGCATGCATTCTCAATTCATCTTTCAAAGATATTCCTCATACTTTATCAAATTTAGATGCTAGTATAAAATCTGATTCAGTCAAACCATCTATTTTATGTGTGAATATTCTAACTTTGACTCTTCCCCATCCAATCTCAAAATCTGCATGATGACCCTCTTCTTCACATATTTCTCCAAGTCTGTTTGTAAAGTCTAATGCAGATATGAAATCATCGAATAACCACTCTCTTTCCAAATGATGTATAGATATAACTTTCCAATCGCTATCTATCTTTTCCAACATTAAATTACATTCTTCTTCACTTAAAGGAGGAATCCCTCCTTCACAAGGTATACATTTTTTTTCACTCAATTCCATTCTATCAATCCCATATATGGCCGTCGCGCCTTCCTTCAATATTTTTTTCTGCTTTTTCTTGAATATTCGCTCTTCTACGCATATCTTCTTTCTCAAATTTTAGTAATTCTTCATCTTCTAAGTATGGTTTACGCAAATGGGCGATTATTTTTATTTGAACTATTACATCTCTTGCAATTGATATAAAATTTCCACTACTATCAAGTATATCTACTGAATTCCTAGTAGTTCCAATTAACATCCCTCCCACCTTTCTATTCTCCTCTTTTGTGAGTACTCTATTATCTATTGTTATTTCAATTAAATCATCTTTTCTTAAACCGTGTTTCCTATCAATCAATGGCCCATGAAAAATATCTTTATTTTCATCGAGATCAGGAGAACAATTTTCTACATACATCCTTCTAGCCCATTCCGGTAATTTTTCAGCTTCTGATGCATTGCGGTCTCCAGTCATATATCTACGTGAACGTAATTCTAAAAAAAGACGTAGGGTTGTTGTTTACTATCTTAGAGTCCTTAACGACTAATGATTTCAAGTGCCATGATGCCATCCAGAAGTCAGGAGAGTACCCATGGCATCAATCGAATGGCGTTCTATTCCCACGGTATTATATCCTCAAGAAATTTTGGATAAAGCATTCTCAAGAGCAAGTAAACAGGCAAATCTTGTTGAGGATCCAGATAAATATCATAGAGTAAGAAAGCAAATGAATAGGATGGTTCAGTCTGCTGCCGATATAATTTCAGCGACTCTACTTGATTATATAGCTAAATGGCCTAGCCTAAATTCTCTATCCGATTTCGACCAGGCCTTAGTAGATGCAGCCGTAGGAAATGATGACTTTCGCAGGAATTTAGGAGCATTACAGTGGGCTTCTGATAAAGTAATTCAGATAGCATCAGACTCACAACAAAAAATGTTAAGATTAAGAGAAATTGACGGTTTTCACAAACAAAGAAGACACGCATATGGTCGGTTATCCTCAATCATTGATCAAATCTCAGAACCCATATTATGGCTTGGTGATGCAAGAAATATCCTTAGAAAATTACCTTCCATCGATTCATCGGAGCCCTGCATAGTAGTCGCTGGTTCCCCAAACGTCGGTAAATCCGCATTAATCAATTCCCTTTCGAGCGGAGAGCCAGAAGTAGCAGAATACCCATTCACTACTAAACAATTGCATTTAGGGCACTTTTTACATCGAAGACGTGCTTATCAGATGGTTGATACACCAGGGCTTCTAGATAGGCCAATGTTTGAAAGAAACAGTATCGAAATGCAGGCTATCGCCGCTTTGGAGAACATCGGAGATATTCTACTATTCTTAATAGATGATACTGGAAATCCAACTACTCCAATTTTTGAACAAGAAAATTTACTCAAGGAAGTCAAAAATTTGATTACTGGTAAGCCAATTTTAGTCATTTATACCAAATCTGATCTATATGATCAGATACCACCAAATCTGGATATTTGTATAAGTGCAAAAACCGGATTCGGAATTGAGGAACTTAGGTCACAAATAATCAAGATAATTGCTGCAGATGATGTATCCGATCCATTGAATCTGCCTGAACACTGGCACCGCGAAGATGATTCAATAAAACCAATAGGCTCTCCTCAAGAGATTTTAAGACGCCAAGATGAGGCTAGATTTTCATGAAATATGCCAATTATGGCCACAAACAGTACAAAAAATCTGATATCCTCCAAATGAATTATCTAAACCTTCAATCTCTTTCTTTGTTCCGCAGTTAGGACATTTCGGCGCAACCATGTATCTACCACTATCCTTTGGTTATTCAAAGATACTATGAAATAAGTCATGCTTCTCTAAATTTCCTATATAATTCTCTTAATGGGAATGCCATTTCAGTGGCACTGAGGAATAAAAACACTCCAATCCCTCCAATAATCAGTTCTAGTACCGAATTAAGATGTATTTCAATTCCTATAGAGGCATCTTGATTACTTATTGTCGAAGCATCTTTACCTCCTGTTATGAATCTATAATCGCCAGCTTCCATTTTAAATTTTAATTCTCCATCAGAATTAGATCCGCCTGCAATTATATAATCTTCAAAATCGACTTCTGTACAGTTTGTTAGGCCATTATTATCGGGTTCACATAATTCGTCATATTGTTGAATGACGCCAAACCAACTTCTTTCGGATTCTTCCCAGGCAACAGAAACTTCTATGTCGAGTAAATTAAATGCCTGTGGAACTTCAATATCTGAACTCGTCATAGCAACTCTACATCCAATATCCTCATCTTCACTACAAGGCACTATTGGAATATCCTCTACCATTTGCTCAGTAGAAAAACCAATAATACTACCTATCATAATGCTTATGCATAAGAAACCTACAAATCCAGGTAATATTGATAAAATCTTCATCATCATTTTTTCTCAATTCCTAATTACTTAGCTCTGTTGTAAAATATTCATTATTAATAGTAGAATCGCAAAAGCAGGGAAGAAATACATCATTATTGTCAACCTTTTTCTTGATTTATCTTTTTTCTTCCATGAATCTGCACATTCTTCATTACTACATACTGGGGGCATAATTTCGAGGGTAATTGGTTTCCAACAGATGGAACAATGCCTATGCGGAGGTATTCCTGAATTTTCTCTTCTTTTACTCTTCCTCGAAGCCGCTTCCCTTGCTTCTTTGGCTGTTCTTTGAGCAGCCCTAAGTATCGTATCTTTACGACTCAACTAATCACCCTTTACTATCGTACCTTGAAATATATTTCCTTCAATGGCATTTTTTATATTTTTCACTTTCCTTCCATCTAATATATTTAATGTCAAATTAGATTCTAATGCCAAAGAAACACCTATCGGATCTACAACCTGGGATGCGCCCGCTTTAGCATGTTTTGCCGGCCCTACAATTTCTTGCAATTCGTTAATACTCATTTCATCAAACGATTTTGCGTTTCTATACTTTCTTGGGTCTTTATCATAAACTTTCTTTACATTCGTTGCTATAATACATTTTTCAGAATTAGTGGAAATTGCTAATTCAATAGCAACCTTGTCAGTTGTATGGCCGGGTAAAGTACCTCCCATTACAACAACATCATTTTCCTCCATCTTTATTACCGCTTGTGCAATATCATCAGGTATTTTCTCAGAAACATTTATGCCAGAATTGTGAAATACTTCTTTAATTATGGAAGCATTTAATTTGGTTGCTGAAATTCCTATTCTGTCGAGAGCTAAAACATCATCAATTATGGGCTCTACAAGCTGAATACTTTCTCTTGCAGGACTCCCTCCTCCTACAACTATCCCAAGTCTTATTCCAGAAGAAATCTGTTCTTTCACTAACTCTGCTAAATCTTCAAGCCAACTACTTCTTTCCTCTATTTCAGGACGTAATAAACTTCCACCGACTGCCACGACGACGTTCTTCATTGTTCAATGGAAGAAGATGCTCCCTTTCAAGTTCTATGCTCGACAAATGCTGAAGGGTTGAAATGTAGCCTCCTATGGCCTTTCACAGGAGGACGTGCATGGCTGAGGATTTGGAATTACAACAACGTCGTTTAAAATTAAAAAAAATCCTTACCGAAGTGGCTGCTATGCGTGGGATGGGTACAGAATTAGTATCAGTAATCATACCTCCTGATAAGATGATTAGTGATGTTAGACATCATCTCTCACAAGAAGCTGGACAAGCAGCAAATATAAAATCAAAATCAACAAAAAAACATGTCACTGACGCTATAGAATCAGCAATATCAACACTCAATAGATACAAAACACCAGGCGATTTAGGAATAGCCTTATTCGTTGGTCATGTAATTACTGGAAATAACAAAACTCGACTTATTTCTACGGTAATAGACAACCCTCCTGAGGCCTTTGTTTCATTTAGGTACAGATGCGACTCATCATTTGAGTTGAGCCAACTCGAAGAAATGCTGATAGATAGAACCGCCTATGGTCTTTTTGTAATAGATAGATCGGAAGCTGCTTACGGTCTTGCATCTGGTAAAAGGTTACATTGCCAAGAGCACATTACTTCTTTAGTACCCTCTAAGCATGGTAGAGGGGGTCAATCGGCTCAAAGATTCGAAAGATTGATCGAAGAGGCAGCGCATAAATTTTTCAAAAAATCGACTGAGAGGGCTTGTTCTTATTGGCTTCCAATGATCCAGGATCTTAAGGGGATAATCATTGGAGGGCCAGGAGCAACAAAGGATTTCGTAATTAGAAATGATTATTTTCATCATGAAATAAAGAAATTAATCCGTGAACCATTTTTTGATGTTGGTTATTCCAATGAAAGCGGACTTAGGGAACTGATCCAAAGAGCCGGGGGCTTAATGGATCAAATAGAATTGGATGTTGAAAGAAAGATGGTAGATATCTTCCTTCGTGAAGTAATGCAACCACATCCTAAGGCAACATATGGAGAATCGATGATAAGAGCCGCACTAGAACAAGGCGCAGTCGAAACACTATTACTTTCTGAATCAATCACAAAGCGGCGAGTTCATTGGTCTTGTAAGTCATGTAAAAATACATGGGAGAGTACGCAAAACAGCCTATCTGACGTCCCACGTTGCCCTAAATGCAAATCAGAAGAAGTTTTTGATGATCCAGAAAAAACCGTTGATTTAATAGATGAACTTTCCACATTAGCAGAACGAACTTCATCAAAAGTAAGACTAATTTCATTAGATACTGAAGAAGGGGCGACATTAGATGCTGCTTTTGGTGGAATAGCCGCTATCTTACGATATGCTTGGTCATGAGGTGAGTTATTTTGGAAATTTTAATTAAAGATATTTATCCATTTTTAAAAGAAGTATTCACTTCCTTGGAATTAGAAGAGGATATTTGGTCACATTTAATTGGGCCTGCAACAATTGAGGGTGATTATGACATCGCTTTGCCTTGTCATTCACTTGCAAGATTAATGAAAAAATCTCCTGTTGAGATATCAGAACATATAGTTGCTTTGTTTCCTGATGATATTTTTAACATTGCAAAAGTTTCATCTAAGAATGGTTTTGTTAATTTTGGAGCCTCTCCTTCATGGTTGGAAGCCAAACTTTCTGGCATACTATCTGATGATAGACTAGGAATTACTAATGATAATTCACGTATATTTGCAGTTGATTATTCCGCACCGAATGTTGCTAAAGAAATGCATGTTGGACACCTACGTTCCACTGTAATTGGAGATTCCATAGTAAGATTATTATTATTCAAAGGCCATACTGTTTATCGTGAAAATCATATTGGAGATTGGGGAACTCCTTTCGGAATGCTTATTGAACATCTATTAGATTTAGGTGAAGATAAAGCAGCAAAAGAATTAGGAGTAGGCGATTTAGATGGTTTTTACAAACAGGCAAGATACAAATTTACCTCGTCAGAAAAATTCGCATCTAGATCTCGAAATAGAGTTGTTCTGCTTCAAGGAGGGGATGAAGAAACTCTGCGACTTTGGAGTATACTGGTTTCTGAATCAATGATATACTTCAATGAAGTATATTCTACCTTAGGCGTCTTACTGTCTGATTCGGATATTAAAGGTGAATCATCATATCATGATTTATTGCCAGTTGTAATGGAAAGACTGTCAAAATCTAATATTTTAGTTAACAGCGATGGTGCGGATGTTGTTTTCCCCGCAAAGAAATGGCTCAATAGAAAAGGTGATGAGATGCCAGTGATTATTCGTAAAGGAGATGGAGGATACAATTATTCTGCGACTGATTTAGCATGTATTATTGATCGCACAGAAAGACTAAACTGTACTGATTTAGTTTATGTTGTGGGAACTCCTCAGAAACAACATTTTGAAATGGTCTTTGACGTAGCTCTCATGGCTGGTTTCATGCATGAAGGCCATAACGCAACACATGTAAATTTTGGTTCAGTACTTAATCAAGATGGAAAAATCCTCAAAAGCCGTGAAGGTAATGCGATAAAATTAGTTAATTTATTGTCAGAATCAATATCTAGGGCAAACGCAACTATCATAGAGAAAAATCCCAATTTATCCGATGATGAAAGATTAAAGGTAGCAAAAATGATAGGCATAGGGGCAGTAAAATATGCCGATTTATCTACTGAAAGAACTAAAGATTATATTTTTGATTGGGATAAAATGCTCTCTTTAGAAGGGAACACTGCTCCCTATTTACAATATGCACATGCAAGAATATGTAGTATTTTTTCCAAATCTGATATTTCACGTAGTTCACTATCTAATTCAATTTTTATTATTGTAGATAAAGAAGAAGAACTTTTGGCAAAAAGACTCCTTTCTTTCCCAATTATAATTGAAGAATCAATATCCACATTTTCTCCACATAAATTATGTAATTATTTACATTCTTTGGCATCTTCTTTTGGTTCATTTTATGAAAATTGTCCTGTATTGAAGAATGATGATGAAAAAATAATTAGAAGTAGGTTAGCCCTTTGTGATTTAACAAGTAGGACATTAAAATTAGGTTTAGAGTTACTAGGCATAGATTCTCCAGACAAAATGTAGTCAATTATATACTAAATTATATGCAAAGCTACCATAAATTATGCCAGAAACAGCCAAACTTTCTTGATTAAATCTATCCATGGTATCTAAATAAGTATGATACTCAGAAGAACCAGATCCATAACAAGATACAACATTACCAAATTCAATTTCATCTATTCCATTTAGAAAAGGCTCAAAATCAGAATTATTTGGCATTTCCGATGATTCAATATATCTAACATTTATTGGATATTTTTCATATAATGAGGAATACTGCTTCTTAAATTCTGTTATTATGTTGTTAATCTCTGTAATGTCTTTCTTATTGTTTCCAAATATTGTTATTCCCGTATTTCTCTCTGAATCTACATGATTCATATCTAGATTAATATATATTCTAAGGTTCTCTTCAAGATTAGATTTGTGTTTTTGTACCCATTCTTTTGAGCCCCAAAGCCCCTCTTCTTCTCCTCCCCAAGTACAAAACCAAATAGTATGTTCTGGTTTTCCTTCTGCTTCGAGGCCAAGTGCAAACTGTCTGGCTATTTCCTGAACTGTAGCGACGCCTGCAGTATTGTCAACTGCTCCTTGACCATTATATACTGTGTCATGATGAGCTCCAAAAATAATTAATTCTTCACTTTCTCCTTCAATAATTCCACAAGGCACATATATAGTCTCTCTTCCTTGATTTTGTACATCTATTATTATTTGAATTCTAGATTCTCCATTAATAACTTCACTGAGTAAATATTCTCCTGTAGTCTTTGAAACCATCATTAATCCTATATTTTCTGGTAAATTATCAAATGATTCTACATCTAAAGATTTGAAATATGGTACGCAATCACCCTCAATCAAATCTCCACAGTTTGTTTTATCATTGACAAGAATAAGTGCAAGAAGTTGATTCTCTTGCGCCCTCTTGAACAATATTGTATTACTTTCTGTTTCAGCGATATCTCCTTCTCCTCCTCTTATCCAAACTAATCCTATTTTTTCCGATGCCGAACTCCAACTTTCATCGCTACTCCCTCTTTCAAGATCTACTATTTCTACATAATCAGCGTATCTTATGTCTGCAAAACCACTATATCCTTGAATAACATAATCCTCTCTATGTTCAAATTCTGTTATTTCCCTGTTAGCATCGGCTAGTGAGCAAGGACTAAATCCTCCCAATAAATCTCCTATATCGCCTGGCTTACATGTCGAAAGTTCGAACTGATTACCCATAACAAACATTGGTACTGAAAATTCTTCTAAAGTTGAAGGAATGCCCATCTCAGAAAAGTTATATTTTATCGAATCTGCAGTATTTTTTTCTTCTATTGTGCCAGATAGTCTTCCTTCCCATTCTGGGTGTCCAAGGTTAACCAAAGTTTGTGTATATGATCTGGTTTGTTCAATATCAAAGTCAATTAATTTGTATTCATCATCTCCATCAATAAATTCCATTATCTCATCAGAGTATAAAAAAGCCCCTCCCGAAGTTCCAAGGAGAATGATAATAATAATCCCTAATGAAGGGACAGGTATGTTATTCAGTAAAATAAAACTATCATGAATTTTATCTTTTATTCTTTTCATCACCATATCATTTACAATTTTTGTATCAATAACATTTGAATCTTCTAATTTTTTTATTAATTCTTTTTTATTACCACTTTGTGATATCTTTCGTCTTTTCAATTCAGCTTTTAAATCTTTAACTGACATTTCTTCCCATTGATTCAATCCTATCACCACTGTTATTGGAACTTATTTTGGTAGCAAATCATAATTCTATTATTTTCTACTTTTTCTGAACTTCTGTACCTTTCCATCTTTTTCCTAGTTCATGTTCAATATTCAATTGATCTAGTATTCTTGCCACTACGAAATCAATAAGCTCAGAGATCGTTTCCGGTTTATGGTAGAAGCCTGGACTCGCCGGGAGTATCACGACACCCCATGTTGACATTTTTGTCATGGCCTCTAAATGAGCAGTTGCGAATGGAGTTTCTCTTGGAACTATTATGAGTTTCCTACGTTCTTTAAGTGCTACTAAAGCACTCCTAGTGGCCAAATTATCTGATATTCCTGCTGCGATTTTTCCGATTGTTGTTCCACTTGTTGGGCATAAAATATAAGCGTCATATTTGGCAGAACCAGAAGCAGGCCTAGCAGCTAAGTTTTTGTTATCGTGAAGAGTAACTCCTTTTCTATTTGCTAGTTCTTCTGAAGTAATCGAACATTCTAAGTCTAGATTGATTGAACCCGCATTAGTAACAATCAAATCTATTTCCCAATTTGCTTCCGAAAGTGCTTCTACCAACCTAACTGCATATTGTGCTCCAGAAGCACCTGTAACTGCAACTACCGCTCTTTTCATGAAATAGCGTAACAATTCTATAATTTGAACTGTTGCCTAAATATTATACACATTCATTCAATGCCTCTGCTAGATACACATACTCGTCTTCATGATTATATAATTGAGAAGATATACGAATGTATCTCGTAGAATGTAATTCCCATGGGAATATAGGAACTTGAATGGAATATTCATCTAATAATTTATTATGCAAAGGATCACCTTGAATACTGAAAGGTGGAATTTCCTTATGTGGAAGCTCCATCGAGGCTATTGCTGATACCATATCATCCGGAAATGGTGGTTTTATATCTAATTCTTGACATATTATTTTTCGTCCTTTTACTGCTAATTGTTTATTTCTTGTCATTATTTCATTCCATCCACCGTTTACCATATTTCCCAAATGATGGATAGAATCTGGTATGCACATCCAAGGCGTAGGATCATAAGTTCCTGACCAAGAGAATTCAAATTCAAATTTTTCCTGAGCACTACCTTTGAATGAAGCACCATGACTAATATTCAAAGGCCGAAAATTATCCTTCTTATCCTCCCGAACATGTAAAAATGCTGAACCTTTTGGAGTACAGAGCCATTTATGACAATTGCCTGTAACATATGCTGCATTAATTTTTGCAATATCCAGATTCACAATCCCTGCTCCATGAGCAGCATCCAATAAAACATCCACATTCTCTTCATCTAATTTCTTAATTATTTTTTCGAAAGGCATCTTCATTCCGGTCGGACTTGTCACTGTGTCAATTAAAGCTAATACAGTTCTATCGCAAACAGAATTTAGTACCAAATCCACTACTTCTTGTTCATTTTTAACATTGAATGGAATTTCTACAACTATTGTTTCAGCATCCATTTTCTTTGTCACAAAATCTACTATATTTCTGCATGCTTGATATGTATGGTCTGTTACGATTATACGATCTCCGCTCCTTATATCTAGATTTTTCAATACTGTATTTACTCCACTGGTAGCATTTGGTATGAATACTAACCCTTCAGGATCAGCATTAATGAATTCAGATAAACTAATTATTGATTTTTTCCAATAATTAAAATATTCTCTTTCAAAAAATTTCACTGGATCATTTTCTATTATCTGTCTATATGTATCCTGTTTTTCTAATATCTTTATAGGCGTCGCCCCAAATGATCCATGATTTAGGAAAACTGTATCTTTGTCCAACTGCCAATACTTTGCCAATTCACTCCTTTGAGGCAATTCCATATCCATTCTAAGCAGTCCAATCTAATGGTTCTTGCGGAACTCTTCCCAATACTTGTTCAATATTGGAGATAAGTGCCTTTTCTAGTATTTTTCTATCAATCCTTTTTCCTTCACTATCATGAGTGTGCCCTAATTTGTCTAATGAAGTAGTGGTTCCTTTTTCTAGTCCACAACAATATAAAGATTCTATCCTATCTTTCGGAGTTGCATAATTTAATGCCAACCCATGTCTACTGACCCAATGAAGAAAAGCCAAACCAATTGAGCAAATTTTTTTACTATCTACCCATACTCCCATCATTTCCTTATTTCTATATCCCGCGATACCACAATCCTCTAATGTTTTAATAACCAATTCTTCCATTTTGCCTATTATTTCTCTGATATTTTGTTCATTTTTTTCCCATTTTATTATTGGATAAACTACTAGTTGTCCCGGACCATGCCATGTGATTCCTCCTCCTCTATCCACTGTAGAAGTCTTGTAATCGCTATCTACCGTTATTTTGTCTCTAATCGCCTTTGCACCCATAGTAACTATTTCAGGATGCTCAACTAAAATTATGACATCATTTATTTCATCGTTTATTCTCATTTTTTGTAGTTTTACCATCTCATTGTCAACTACTTTATGGGGCAATATATTCGCTCTGAGAATCTTAATTGACTTCAAGTAATCCCTCAAGATATGTGTATTGCATGGCCAAGTGTTTTCAAAACACTCTCATGAAACGACTCGGTCATGGTCGGGTGTGCATGTACAGTATCGGCAATATCTTCTAATAATGCCCCCATTTCTAATGCCAACACGAATTCTCCACTCAATTCTGCAACATGGCTACCCACGGCCTGTATGCCAAGAATGACATGATCAGATTTTCTAGCCGTAACTCGTATAAAACCTCCAGTCTTTTCCGCTTCTATTGTCAATGCTCTTCCATTGGCAGCTAATGGAAACTTTCCAGTTATTACTTCTTCCCCTAAATTTTTAGCTTCGTCAGGAGTCAAACCAACCGATACAATTTCTGGCTCAGTAAATACGATTGCAGGAATAGCTACTTTGTCAAATTCTCTATTATGTCCAGCAATTATTTCAGCTACCATTTCACCTTGTGAACTTGCTTTGTGAGCCAACATTGGTTCTCCTGCTACATCACCAATTGCATAAACTCCCGGTGCAGAAGTCCTACATTTCCTATCAATTCGAATGAAATTTCCTGAAGATTCCATTCTAATTCCCATGTTTTCTATTCCCCATCCTTTTGAATTTGGCTTTCTGCCAACAGTTACTAATACCTTGTCTACTTTTATTGATTGTTCCTCTCCATCTTTTTCATATCTTAAATGAACTTTTCTTGACGCACCTTTGCCTTTAATTTCAGCTCCTCTGGCTAATGCTTTGGTGTGAATTGTGACTTTTCTCATTTTCAACCATCTTTCCAATGGCCTCCTAACCTCTTTATCCATGATTGAGAGAACTTCATCTAAACCTTCTATGACCGTGACTTCTGTACCTAATTTAGTCAAAGCGCAACCTAATTCTAATCCTATATATCCTCCACCAACTATTGCAACACTTTTGGGTAGTTCTTTTAGGTCTAGCATTCCAGTCGAGGATAAGATAAATTCTTCATCACATGGCATGAATGGGAGATCTATATGGCTTGAACCTGTTGCAATTATTACATTCTCGGCTTCAATATTTATAATATCCTTCCCAGTATCTACTATACATTGTTTAGAACTTTCAAAACTTGCCCATCCACTAATGACCTCAACACCAGCTCCTTTTAGAAGAGATTCAACACCTCTTGTCAATTTATTGACTATAGAATCTTTCCAGGAAGTCATTGCTCCCATATCTATTTTTACCTGTCCATCAACACTAAGTCCCATATGGTTATCTTCAGAAGAATGTTTTTTTAAAGACTCAAATCTTTCCGCACTATGAATTATTGCTTTACTTGGTATGCAACCAACGTTTAGACAAACTCCTCCTGCTTTATTCCCTTCTACGATAATAGTATCTAATCCCAATTGACCAGACCTGATAGCAGCAACGTATCCACCAGGGCCAGCACCTACAACTAAAACTTGACATTTGCGTATTTCTGACATTTTAAACCCTCATACAAAAATTAGAGCGGGAGTCTCTAACATCTTCTTAAGATTTTGAATTAAAGCCGCTCCATCTGCCCCATCTACTACTCTGTGATCAAAAGAACTTGACACATTCATTATCCTTCTAATTACGATATTACCGCTTCTAACAACTGGCATTTCTCTCGCATTGTGGACTCCTAGTATTGCAACCTCTGGATGATTTATTATTGGCGTAGCACCAAGTCCCCCGTCTCTTCCCAAACTTGTTATTGTGAATGTTGAACCACTTAATTCATCCAAACTTGCTGTCCCATTTCTGACAGAACCTGTTACGCGTTGCATCTCGGCTGCCGCTTGCCATACATCCATTACTTCTACATGTTTTACTACAGGAACATATAGTCCTCGCTCGGTTTGTGTTGCTATTCCAAGATGTATTGCCCCAAATCTACTTACAACGTTTGCTTGGTCATCATATCTAGCGTTACATTCAGGGTGCTGAGGCATTATTTTACTCAGTGCAAGCATAATAAATGGCAGATAAGTCAGTTTTGGCTGTGTATTATCCCTAGTTGCATTCAAGGTCTGTCTCAATTTTTCTAATTCAGTAACATCGATTTCTTCAAAATATGAAAAATGAGGGATTGTCCTTTTACTAATCACCATCTGTTCTGCTATTTTTCTCCTTAATCCAACTACCTTTACTTCCTTAACGTCTTCTCTTTTCATTATTATTGTATTAATCTGCTGTACTCCTACTGCCCCATCTGCAGCTACATAAGCATCTAAGTCTGAATGCCTTACTCTTCCAGCAGGCCCAGTCCCATTTATTGTTGAAAGATTAATTCCAATCTCTCTTGCTCTTCTTCTTACTGCCGGGCTTGCTAAGACCTTCTTAGATTTAGAACTAGGTATCGATTCAGATTTTGTAACTATTACAGGTTCAGGGACTACCACAGGTTCAGGGACTACCACTGGTTCAGGGATTACAACTGGTTCAGGAACTATTACTGGTTCAGGGATTACAACTGGTTCAGGAACTACTTCTGGTTCAGAAATATTTTCGCTGCCTGAATCTTCTATTTCTTCTCCTGATTGATCAGTATCAAAACTGATCAGAGTAGTTCCTACGGCTACCATGTCGCCAATATCTCCACTTAATGCAGCAACTGTCCCATTAATCGGAGACGGTATTGTCACAGTTGCCTTATCAGTCATAACATCTACTAATGCATCATCTTCATTTACGATAGTACCGACTTCAACATGCCACATTACTATTTCTCCTTCTACCACTCCTTCTCCTATATCTGGAAGTTTAAATTCATATTTTGCCATCTTTTTAGTCCTCCTGAGTCTCTTTTATCGCTGCAATAATTCTTGCCGTACCTGGCATGTAGTCCCATTCAGTAGTATGCGGGAAAGGAGTATCCCAACCTGCAATTCTTTGTATCGGACTTTCAAGATCGTAAAAACATAATTCTTGTATTGAAGCAGAAAGTTCCGAGCCAAAACCACTTGTTTTTGGAGCCTCATGAACTATTACACACCTTCCTGTTTTTTTTACTGAATTAATTACTATTTCTTTATCCCATGGTAAAAGAGTTTGTAAATCAATTAAATCACAACTAATTCCAGAATCAATTATTGCCTTTTCTGCAACATGTACCATCGTCCCCCATGCAATAATTGTACACCTATCGCCTTCCATTGCTAATCTTCCCTGTCCCAATGGTATCTTGTAATAATCCTCCGGAACTTCTGATTCGGGATGATCTTTCCATGTTGGTACATTGTGAGGGTCTCCATAGAATGGCCCTCTGTAGCATCTTTTTGGCTCAAAGAAAATAACAGGGTCATTGGATTCTACAGCGCTTATCAGCAACCCCTTGGAATTATATGGAGTTGAACAATAAACAACTTTCAAACCAGGAGTGTGAGTAAATTGTGATTCTGGAGATTGAGAGTGATGATGCCCCCCCCTTATTCCTCCTCCTGCAGGAGTACGGATGGTAATTGGACACCAAAATTCTCCTCCAGATCTATGCCTAACTTTTGCTATCTCATTTACTATCTGATCATATGCAGGAAATATATAATCAGCAAATTGAATTTCTACAACAGGCCTTAGCCCATTAATGCCCATTCCAAAGGCAGTGGCGGCAATGCCACCTTCGGACAAAGGCGTATCAAAAACCCGATGTTTACCAAACTTTTTTTGCAGTCCGTCACTAGTTCTAAAAACTCCTCCAAAATATCCTATATCTTCTCCAAATAATAACACATCCTGATCTTTTTCAAGCATGTTATCTAAAGCACTGTTAATTGATTGTACCATATTCATCTCAACCATATCATTCACTACTCCATTTTTTCATTTCATCCCATTGCTCTTTAAGATGCCATGGTACAGATTCGTACACTTCTGTAAAAATTGTATCTGAGGAAGGATACGGTCCATTAGCCAAATCTCCATATTTCACTGCTTCTTTATATGCAGATACTACTTCTTTATCTATCCTTTCTTCCAAATCTTTTTGTTCCTTTTCTGTCCAATGTGAATTTTTTATTAGATGATCTTTCAATCTTTCTATTGGATCTCCTCCCGGCCAATGTTCATGCTCATTAGAAGGCCGATATCTAGAAGGGTCATCGCTACTGCTGTGTGCTCCAGCCCTGTAAGTCAATATTTCTATATGGGTTGCTCCAAATCCCAATTTAGCCCTTTCTCGAGCCCATTTTGTGACTGAGTAAAGTGCTAAAAAGTCATTTCCATCCACTCTGAAACAGGGAATCCCATATGCCAGACCTCTAGTTGCAAAGTTATTACTACCACTCGCTATGTTGTAATGTGTTGAGATAGCCCAGTGATTATTGACGACATTTAATATCACGGGGGCTTTGAATACGCTAGCAAAATTGAGCCCATAATGATAATCTCCTTCAGCTGAGGCACCATCTCCAATCCACGTGATAGTTATTTCATCTAGATTTTTATATTTGGAAGCCAAGGCTACTCCTACTGCTTGACTAAATTGCGTCCCAACAGGACTAGAAACTGAAATAAAACGCCCTTCTTTGTAGGTATAATGGACTGGCATCTGTCGTCCTTTAACATTGTCCTCTACATTTCCAATACAATGGCATATCATACTAACCATATCTCGCCCTCTTACAAATTGGGCACCAGGTTGTCTATAGGTTGGAAAAATCCAATCTTTATCATTGATCGCCATAGTCTGTGCAATGGCAATACATTCCTCGCCAAATGATTGCATGTAAAATGATAGTTTACCAGTTCTTTGCATTTTTATCATCCTATCATCAAAAATACGTAATCGAACCATGTGTTCTAGGCCCAATTTTAATTCTTCGACCGTTAAATTAGGATTCCAATCTCCTAAAGCTTCTCCATTATCATCTAAAACACGTAAAAGTCCTTTTGCATGTTCAAATGTTTCATCTGCTTCACAATCAAATTTTGGCTTTTT
>TARA_B100001113_G_scaffold11921_1_pt1 | contig 20798 bp, 17 predicted proteins | sample TARA_B100001113 | Tara Oceans TARA_B100001113 (sample SAMEA2622402) | marine metagenome | biome: marine biome (ENVO:00000447); feature: deep chlorophyll maximum layer (ENVO:xxxxxxxx); material: "saline water (ENVO:00002010), including plankton (ENVO:xxxxxxxx)" | depth 50 m | reverse complement strand
AATCGAACCAGGAACATCAATCGTGTTCGAAGGTGCTTCAAATGATGCAGATGATGATCTCGTCATTCGTGAGTGGAGACTGCATCAAACAGGTGTCCAAACGAGTGTATTGAGTACCCAATCAACGTTTACGCAAACCTTCTCCCCAGGTTCTCACCACGTCTCATTGTATGTTCAAGATGCACGAGGAGCGTCCTCTGAACAACACATCAATTTTACAGTCCGATCGAGTCTGCCTGAATTGGTTCAAACCAGCCTCGTTCTTTCGCAAACCGAGTTTATCTCAGATGAGCGGGTTACGCTTGAAGTCTCCGTTCAATTGATTGATGCAGATGGAACAACAGACGATGTCAGAGTCGATATCGTTCACAACATCCAATCATGGAGTTTCAATCTCTCCGATGAAAACGGAGATGGGATTTGGGAAGGGTCACTTAGTTTCCAACCCTCGGGAGCTGGTCAGCCTAGTTTCAAAGTGATTGCAACGGATGGTGAAGGTGACTCTGCAAGTGTCGATGTACTCTACACTCCGCTGAAAGTTGTTGAAGCGGATGGGTCCGGTTTCATGTCAACGGGAGTCCTCATTGCAAGCGTCGGACTTGTCATCCTTGTTGCCTTGCTCATTGCATTGCAACGCCGTAGGCAGGCTGCTGTGGAGATGAAGATGATTGATTCTTGGGGAGTCTTTGGAGACGGTTTGACAGATAAAGAAGAGTCTGAAAATCCATCTGAAGAAGACCAAGTGTTGGACTGGGATAATGTCTGATAGAGGCTATAATTTCGGTTCAAAAGTGTAATAAGTAAATCAAAACAGTCCAAAAACATGAGAAAAGCACTAACCCTCCTCCTCGTTGGATTGTTGACAGTAACCGCTCTGCCTGCACAAGTAGCCGCAGACGAAGCCGAACCGATTGCCTGGGGTATCGAGTACGACTTTACGAACCTCAACACAGACATAGCTTCTATGATTGGAATTGACCTTCAAGAAGTCTTCCAAGAAGTTATGGCCGCTGGTGATGATTCAGGTATCGATATCCTCATTGGCAGCGTTACAACAGGTGTTACAACCATTGTCTTTGAGCAGTATGATGGTCCACTAACCACGCTTAGTGTCGATGGTACTCCAACAGATTTTTCCACCAAGGTAACAGAACTAACCGTTCGACACGGCTTACTCGATGATTTCGCAATTCATTCCGAGTGGAGTGACTCCTACGGCGGAATCGACTTAACGATTGGTTATGATTCCCAACAGTCGTTCAACGCTGACGTGATTTACACAGAATACTTCGATGATAACATGGGCCTCCACGGAATGGATATGCAAATGGATGTCGAAGCAATGATCGAATACACAATAGGTTTCAGTGGCGAACTTTCCGAAGAAGAGGGTGGCCAAACCTTGCCGTTTGACATCGATTTAACACTGGGCACATCCTTTGATATCAACAACGGTCTGCTTGAAGTTCGAATGGATGAACCCTCTCCTCTTTACACAGAAATGGCAAATCTACAACCAGGGGAAAGCCTGTTCTGGTCCTGTGGAGATGATGACCATGGAGATGACCATGAAGATCATGATGACCACGGAGATGACCATGATGATCAAGACGGTGAAATTCAAGATCAATGTTCAGATAGAAATATCCATTACGAAACAGAAACATCGGTTCTCTTCGAACTAACCGGTATTCCAACCGAAGAATTTGGTCTACCTGCTGGTGACTTCGACTTCTCAATTTCCGACACAGTCACCGATATGTACGATGGTGATGTTGAACTCTTCTTCATGGGTGGTGCTATGGAACTCCTTGATGAACCAACACAAATGATTACCATCGATGATGGAAGCACAATTGAAGTTCACCAAGCATATGCATCTCCTACTCCATTGGCATTCCCTGCAATGTGGGCAATGTTGTGGGCAAACTCAGCTGTTGGTAGTGGCGATTATCCAGGTATTGTCGATGCTCTTCTCAACAACGACAAATTCGAAGAATTGTTTTCAGATGTTGTTGATGACATCCTCTCGGAAGACAACGATGATGATGATGATTACTTCATCTGTGCAAATCTGAACGAAATCCCACGAGAATACCTCGAAGATGGTTACGATGATTGTGGTGACAACTCGGACGAGGAATTCATGTGTGATGATGGAGAGCAGATTCCTCCTGGCTGGGTAAACGACGGATGGGATGATTGTGCTAACGGTGAGGATGAAACATCGAATCAAGTTTCAAGTGTTGATATCTATGTAAACATGGAAGATGCAAGTGAATCCGAGATGAACTTTTACTACGAAGTTTACAACATGGATTACAACGAAAACTACGAGGTTTCGTGGACTGTTACAGATGATGAAGGAACAACTTCCGATGCAGGATCGCAAGCAGTGGTTAACACAGACTACGCATCCGACAGCGCAACAGCCGAGATTGACGGCTTTGGCGAATATTGTGTCGACATTGAGGTCACTCGTTTGAGTGACAATGCGGTTGTTGGAACAACCCAAGAATGTGAGTCCGTATCGCAGGATATCGAACCGAGTGACCGTCTCATATCCATTGCTGAAGCACTTGCAGAATCGACTCTTAGCAACACTCTAGAATCGTTTGGAAGTAACCTCGAGAACCGATTATCAAACTTTGAAGATGATTACGATATTGCATACGAGGACGCTATGATTTATTCCTTGTATGATACTGAAACCGATCGTTTCGTTGGTTTCCAATTGGTCGCTTCTCCTGGTGGCACACAGTGGTTCACACTCATAGGTCCAGAAAGCAGCGGGTATGGAACACCCCAACGTGGAGTTTCAGTCAATTACTTCACTGGAATCGAAGCTGTACAAGAGGCTGAAGAAATTGAAGACCAAACAGATTTGTCCGACCTTGTGGATGTAACTCAACACAATACTGATGAAGTTGAAGCAGTCAACGAAGGAGTTGATCCAGAAACACTCCCAGATGCGCCAAGCAACAACGATCAGAATGACGATACGACTGAAGAGACGTCGGAAGATGAAGTCTCCAGTCTCCTGCCCTTCCTATCACCAGCAACGACACTTGCCATGATTGCACTCGCAGGAATGTTTGTATCAATCCGCTCGAAGGACCAAGAATGAGCACAGGCCCAGAGCCCCAACCAATTGCTGGTTGGCGTATTCTTGCTAGCCTCGCTCTTGTTGCTCAGATTGTAGTTCTGCTCGCCCTTAAATCATCATTGGAAGATGAATCATGGTTCGTTGGAACGGTTTCAGCAACTGTGGAAGAAGGCCCCCTTATGCTTGGGGGGGTTTCTGGCAATCTGACCATTGATATGCAGAAAGAAAAAGACGACATTAGCATTGACTTCTTTGGTCCACTACGATTGAGTCACTGGCAAGATGAACGTGACAGCCGGGCAGTTTTGTCGGAACAAGAGAATGAAAAATACGATGAGAATGTGAATGAGACATTCAATTCTCCATCACCAAGTACAATAAAATCCACAACCTTTACGTTGATTCATCTAGGTATTGGCTTTTCAGTACTTCTCATTTTCTTGACGTGCATTGATTTAAAGAAACAGCACAGCGGAAGTTGGATTACAAGAACTCGTAGATTTGTTTCTCTGAGTGCTGTGCTAAATATTCTTGTTGTCCTCATCCTCATTCTCCTCGTTTTACCAGCATCATGGCTGGGAACGATAGCAGAGAATCCCAAGGATTTCTCAGCCAGCGAGGAAAATGAAGCGTTTCTTGCTCATGCACAACTTTCCGTTGAATCGGAGTTGGGATTGGACGGATTTCTCCTCGAGTTCGAGGTAAGTGGATACGATGTAGGAATGGTTCGGCCTGCAAATCGTAGTGCACTAGAAGCGGAGCCACCTTTGCCGGATTCACCTGATGCTGAATCGTTTATGTTAATCTCCGGTGAAATGCGTACTGAAACACCGCAGTACGTTTCTGAGATGACTTACTTTTGGATCGTATTGTGGATTTTTGTTCCGTTTGTACTATTGATTCGACAACGTGTAGCAATTGACAGGCGCCTTGGCCCCATCAAGGTGTACGAGTAATCATTGTTCAGGCAATGTCCCATTCAGACTGTCTGGATTGCCCTCTAAAGGCCCCCAATCTGTTCTTTTTCTGGCTAGGCCAAATCGCTTTGCATAGAGGAAGCGTAGGTTTTTCCAACCGTCTCCCCATGTGTGAATTTCTGCATCTCCTACGCGGGGTCGGTACGGTACCGAAATTTCGATTGCTTTCTTTTTTCCGAGGTGTCTTCGAGCTAGAATTTTGACCTCTTCGGATAGCGGCATCCCATCATTGGTAGGCCTCATTTTTGGATTATCAAAAATTGATCTCCTAAACACCCACATACCAGATTGAGAGTCCTTGATTCCATAACCAAAGAGAAGACGTGCATTAAACGAAAGAACCCAGTTTCCGAATCCATGAAGGCCAGACATGGAACCGTCTTCAGCCAAACTTAATCGATCGCAGGTAATGAAATCAAGTTCATCATCGACTAATCGCTTAACCAATTCAGGAATCAACTCCGCAGGATAGGTGCAATCCGCATCCATTGTGACAATGATGTCGTTTGAAGCGACCGCAAAGCCGGTACGATACGCACGGCCGTAGCCCTTTCGAGGTTCAAGATGGACACGAACATCCTTTTCAAGTGCGATTTCCCGAGTACGGTCGGTTGATGAACCATCCACGATCATGATCTCCAGTGACTCACACCATCCGCGTGGTATTGCATCGACTGTTGCACCTAGTGCTTCTTCTTCATTCCGTGTTGGAAGCAAAACAGTGACAGAGACTGGTAAGACTTCGTCCATGACTGGTCGATAAGCAATGAGGGTTTGAATGCATTGCTTCAACGGTTAAACGATTAAGACCACCGAGCCCGAAGACGTCGAAGAGATAGTTTAGCTGCAAGACGGATTTTTCGCCATTTTGAGAGACTCGGTCTTTTGCTAAAGACATCTCCAGAGCGACGGACGATTTCATGGAACATTGCATCGTAGGCTTCACACATCAATTGAGGTTGCAATCGAGACTTAGAATCGAGATATTCAAACAAGTGTTGTGCAGATTCTTGGTGCCGTCGAACGATTTCGATGTATTCTTGAACGAAGGCTTTCCAGCGATTATTGGTTCCGAATTCGGCATTCCCTAACTCTGAAATGTTGATGTTGTATTCACTTAGTGTGTTAATTGGTAAATAGATTCGGCCACTTCGGTAATCCTCGGATACGTCTCGAAGAATGTTGATCATTTGCAGTTGGATGCCCATGTCAATAGCGTGGATGCGCGCACCAGCATCGTCGCATCCATAAATCTCGATCAATACAAGACCTACAGCAGATGCAACTTTGTAACAGTAAGCACGAACTTCATCCCAGGTTTTGTGTCGAACTTCGAACAGATCATCTTCCATTCCTTCAATGATGGTTTCGAAGTCGGTTAAACGAACTGAAAATTGTTTAAACACTTCACTCATTGCTACAAAAATGGCTTCTCCTTGAGATGCAGTTTCATCACCCTCGTACAAACGAGTAAGGCGCTCTTTGGCATCCACCAAAGCCATAAGGCGGTATCGATGTTCCTCTTCTGAGTTGTTCATCGGTGTTTGGTGGATGTTTTGCAGGAGTTGATTGCGTTCATCTACGAGTTTGTGTAATCTTTGAGATTCCTGAACGATAGGATGCGAATCGCCATCTGCAATATCATCAAGGTAGCGACATAGTGCGTAAACCGCATGAACTGCTCGACGCTTTTGGTATGGTAAGGCGGAGAAACTGGCGAAGAAGGTTGATGATGCACGACGACAAATTTCCTCACATTCGAGGAATGCTTCATCGACAGAATTTCCTTTGCTCATAGATTAACCTCCTTCGTTGTAGTTATGAATGCGTGTTGTTTTCCTTGTTGACATCCATGCTAATGAGATGAATAGCGAGTCCTACTGGCATCAACATGACGCCGAACATGATTGCGACTTGTGCAAGTGTTTTGTTGATTTCTGTCTCGACACTTCGCTTCCAAATCCATCGGGTTACAATAATATCGCCAATAACAAAGTGTGTCCAAGCCAGAACAGCACCCTCGGGGGTACCGAGCACGTCAGCGAGTCCAGAGACCACTCCACTTAGTGAACCGTCCCCGATCATGTCTGTCAATGCACCTAAATTCATGAGTAAAATCAGCAGATAGGAAACAAGTGGTCCAAGTACGAACCAAGGTCCAGACATCCACTTCTTTGTCCGTTCTTCAAACGGTTGGAGCAACATCAGCATCCAAAACGGTCCGACCCATATCGTAGCCATGAAAAATGCAGCTAAGAGTATTGTATCGACCATCAAATCAACTTCTTGTACTCATTTTCAATTATTTCAATAGAATTCTCGTTTGGATAGTACGTGGTACTCTCCCACTGGATGATTCCATCCTGATCGATAAGGAACAATTCGGGTGTACCTGGGAGCCCGTAGTACTCAAAGACAGATTGACTCATGTTCACTTGGTCAATCATTCGTTGAATCGAATCTTCTTCGCTTGGTAAAACAATCGGCCAAGGGGTGTAGTGGTTGCTCTCAGGAGTTCCAAACTCAGCAGCAACATCATCGCGGTCTTCAAAGGCAGGATATCGTTCAACAGAAACAAGTTGTAATGGTGGATCTTGCTCCATCCATTGCTGATGATACTCTCGAAGATCATCAGTCCAATCTTTGCATCCTGTGCATCCTACTCCAATGAAAAGAACCAGTACTGGTCCCTCGCTGAGGTTTTCCTTCATTGAGTAAACTGGACCAGCATCCTCAACTCGGTCAAGAGTTTGTAGCGTGAAGACACGACCGTCTTCCAGTGTCGATTCAATGCAACCTGAGAGGAGCATAATCAGCACCAGAGCAACGAATCGCACGTTGTTCCCTCAAGCGTTGGTCGGCGTTCCTGTCTCTTTCGTGGTGGTTATGCTGCGCTGGGCCTTACGTCCATTTCGAGACCGGCGAACGCCTTCAAACCAGGTGTCGACACCGTTCCAGTCTGGATCGATTCCAAGATCGTCAAGCACTAATTTACTGCTGATACGGGCGCTTTCAAAGATGGTTGGTAGACCGCTGCCAGGGTGAGTTCCTCCGCCTACGATGAAAAGGTTGTTTGCTTCTTCAAATCGGTTTTGTGGTCTGCGCCAGAGCATTTGCTTGAGGTCATGAGTCAGATTAAAAACTGCACCTCGATAAATATCGGATGCTCCCCAATCGTCCGGTGTGATGACGGTTTCTGAAACGATGTGGTCTGCTATGTCGTCGTAACCAAGCTTTGCAAGTTGTTTGACAACGACTTCTCTGAAGTCTGCTTTGATATCTTCCCAAACGATGCTCTTGTGTTGGTTTGGTACTGGCACGAGTACGTAAATGGTGGAGTGTCCATCTGGGGCGAGTGAATCATCGGTGATGGAAGCATTTTGAACGTAAACTGACGGGTCATCCCAAGTTAAACGATGGTTCGTGATGTCCTTGAGGTTATTTTCGTATTCTGAAGATGCGTAGATCTGGTGATGAGGCAAATCATACTCTTTGTCGACACCGAGGTACAGCATATATGTCGAACAGGAATATCCTTTCTTTTCGAGCTTCTTGTTAGACCATTTCTTTCGCTTCTCATTTGGAACGAGAGTTGTCATTGCGTGAGCAAAGTCAGCGTTGACAACGACTCTGTCGGCCATCATCTCTTTTCCTTCGATTCGAACGCCAGTAACGGTTTTTCCTTCATAGATGAGGGACTTGACAGGAGTGCTGAGTCGAATGTCAACTCCCATCTCCTCTGCTATTTCGCCCATGCGTGCAGTGATACTTCCTAGTCCACCCTTGGCGTGGAAGATGCCGTGTTCGTATTCAAGGAATGCAAGAATCGTGAACAATGATGGTGCGTGGAATGGACTCATGCCCAGGTACTTCGTTTGGAATGACATAGCTAATCGAATTCTCTCATCGTCGAAATGCTTTCCAAGATCTCCTGCAACACTGGCCCATGGCTTGAGTACGGTTGCGACTCTCATGGCTCGCTTTGAAAGAATATCGAGTGGGCTTGTCCATGGAGTTTGTAGGCATTTCTTGGACAAGTCAAGTTTTCTGCGGTTTTGCTTTACGTAATTCTTGAATCCATCAGCGTTCTTATCGCCTGCAAGTTCTCGAATGCGTTCTGTCATTTGATCGAGGTCACTGGTTGCATCGATGTGACCACCAGCACCGAAAACGAGACGATACATTGGATCGAGTGGCATTAAACCGAGTTCCTTGTGGGCATCACGACCAATGGCTTGGAAGATTTCTTCAATTACTTCTGGATAGTGAAAGAAAGTTGGTCCTCTGTCGAAGGTGTATCCATCTTTCTTGAAGAGCCTGGTACGTCCACCGACAGCATCTGCTTTCTCAAGTACAGTGACTTTTACTCCAGAGTGTGCGAGAAGAAGCGCTGATGCAAGGCCTCCAGGACCTGAGCCTACGATGATGGCGGTCGGTTTGCTGTTGTTGTTATCCATATGTTCACTAACAAGATTCGGCTTATAAAGCGACGTTTTGCACCACTAGTCAGTAGGCTTCAAATTCGCATTCCAGAAGGCAGAATTCGTTGTTTCCTGAGAGGTTTTCTTTTGTTCTGAATACGGCAATTCAACAATCGATGCAAATTCATCAAGATAAGGGCCCATTGAAGTGATAAGATCAACATCGGGTTGACCTCGCAGTACCATTCCATCCATGTACATTAACGAGCGAATGATTGGAAATGCTTCTTCACCAAAGCGACATCCTGCTAGAACTGCACAGCGGACTGTTTTCATCATTTGTTGAGTGAGAGAAACTTCGCTCACAGTCTTACCGATGAAACCAGAGTAGATTTCATGCATACTGGACATGTACTTTTCCTTCGCAGCTCCGCCAGGTGGCGTATCCGCCATGAGCAACATTGCTTCGAATGATTCATCCAATTCACCTTTTGCAAGATGGAAGAAGAATCCAAACAAGGCCGAACGAACTTTGTCAGGGGCGTGAGAGATTGCTCCGGTGTCAATAAATGTGAATTGGCCTCCGTCGTCAACCATTGCGTTGCCAGGGTGGAGATCTCCATGGAAGGTTCCTATTCCAAACATAAATGCCCCATGAATTCTGAAAAGTTGCAACAGATTATCCCAAGACATTGTTCCTTCAGCGAGACGGTCTTCAAGTGTTGGAGATTCGATATGTTCCATCACGAGGATGTGTTGATTCGATAACTCTGGCCAAACTCGAGGGAAAGAGAGAAGTGGCATGGGGAATTGGTGCTCCACTTCTTTCGCCTTTCGTTGCAGAAGTTCAGCACCTTCAATCTCGTTTCGCAAATCGAGTTCTCTTAGTGTGTAATCTTCGACGTGTTGCAACAAACCGACAGGATTCCCAACCTTTCGCAGTCTCGGATTGAGGAAGAGTCCAATTCGTAGCCACCGCTTCATTCGTGCAACGTCCTTTCGGAAGGACTTTTCAAAGTCGGCTTTGATGATTTTCACGACGACTCTTGTTCCGTCTTTGAGCACTGCTTTGTGGACTTGGCCGATGCTCGCCGCTGCGAACGGTTCCTCATCAAAATGTGAAAAAGCATCAAGGAATCCACTCGGGGCCCTCTCTTGAATGAGTTTCATTGAATCTTCTCGTGGTATTGAATTCGCTCGCTGATAAAGGGATTGAAGTTGCTTGCACTTTTCTTCAGAAAGCAAGTCAGGGCGAAGTGCGAAAATTTGAGTAAGTTTCACTGCAAGCAGACCCATGTTCTGGATTTTATCCAAATCAGCAGGCCCTTTCTTCGTAATCATCCGAATGAATCGTACGAACGTTAAGAGGCGCATAGTTAGAAAATCCCCTGTTCATTTATCAATCGGCGTTTTTCTTCAAGAGAGTTTTGATCGGATTTGCAAACATTGGAGGTGTTGCAGAAACCCATTCTTGGTACCCTTCTCGTTGCTGTAAATCAACCTCAGACATTTTGACTCCACTGACATACCGTAGAAGCAATGTCAAAACCAATGGCCCGATGAGAATGGGGGCCGATTCAAATCCGCCAACAACAACCGCAAAGCCTCCAATCGACCACCATAGGATGGCTTCGCCTAAGTGATTTGGATGACGAGAAACTGAGAACATTCCATCTATTTTCAAGTTCCCCGGGCCATGTTTCGAACGGTATTTCTTCAGTTCCATGTCCGCTTTGTGCTCAAGTGCCAATCCTAGAATAAAGCCAATCAAGCAGAATCCAGACAAAGCAATCGACAATGGCGACCACTCCAGAGTCGCTGCTTCGTTCGGAATCAGCGAGAAGATTGGTAGGGCGATGAGCAAGAGAAGGGCACCTTGCAGGATAAAGACCTGCAGGAAGCTGATCCACCACCAATTCTTGCCAGCGGACTCGCGCATTCGAACGTACCTCTGGTCTTCCCCTCGTTTTTTTGTCCGTTGATGGAGAACAACTGCGAGTCGAAGCCCCCAAATCGTCACACACAGTAAACAAGCAATGCCAGCAATATTGTACGATTCAGCGAGGAGAAAACGAGTCCAAGCGATGGCAACAAAGCCCATCCCCCACAAGACGTCCATGACTGTAACATTGCCCGATGAAACGGTTTTCAGCCATGCGAGTGTGACGTAACCAAACACGACAAGAATCGTGATTGAGTTGAGGTTCAAGTCCATCACGCCGAGGGTTCTGCTGGTTGTCCTTCATTGTTCATGATGATGTGATAGCGCCAAAGGTCATCCGGTTCTCCAGAACCCTCGTATCGGCGAACGTTGACGTTTCCACCCTTAGGGAATCGTGTCATCAAGACGCCTTCGATAATTCCATCATCCAGTTCCCACATCGGCAACACATCTGGATCTTCGCTAGGAGGATGGTCCAGTCCAACTTGAACGTGGAATACAGGGTCAATACCGTACTCAAGGCGTCCAAGGCCTGCAAATTCCCACCAATCCATCATCTCATCAAGGAATTCAACGTGATTTTCAATCGAGCGTAGTGAGAAGGCAAGTTCGTGTCCAACTCTGTTTCCAACCTGCCGTAGCATGCGAGCCAAATCGATTCCGAGAATCTTGAGGTTCGAAAGACGGCCCTTGGTCAACTCTTGACGTGCTTGATTGACTTCGGTCCCAGCAGCAAGAAACGCATCTGGATCAAACGGTGTATCGTGTTCAGGGAGATCATCAACACCGAGGGCTCCAACAAGTGAATCAAGGAAAGAGCCTTCGCCAATCGTCAATCGAAGAGGGTCATGAATCCGACCCTTTGAGAATCGTGCTTCTGCGACCTCAAATTGAACTGAATCTTCCCAGATCGTATCGATGAGGTTTTCTTGGGCTTTTGCAAAGGGTTCACTTTCGATGACCAAAGCGGCATCTTCCTTACCACGGCCTACTGGATTTTCTTCGATGTTGAGGAATTGAACGACATGGGTGCAGTCTTGTAGGAAACCTTGAGAATCAAGGTCATCAGAATGCTTGATTTCAATAGAATCGTGCAGTTTCTGGAAGAAACGAGTTGTTCTTCGGTCGAGTTGAGCAATGACCTGAACGACAACACCTTTCTCTGCAACAGAGTTGACCGTCTCGAGAGCTTCGCTTCGACACAAGTGGAGGATTCCATATCGGCCAAGGAGCAAGACAAGACGCTCTTCAGTGTCTTCTGCCATTCGTTCTAGGCGTCGGTAAATATGGCTTCGTTCTTTGAGTACGGCGAATCGAGGTTCGTCGCGTTGACGGCGGTTCGCTTCGTAAGAAGCATTGGCTTCTGTGATTCCTTTTGACATCTCGTTGAATCCTTCTTCGAGATTGTCCAATTGACGTCGACGCATTTCGATGATGTGCTGAAGTGCTTCATCCACACGGAGACTTGAGAACAGCATTGGACGGTCTGCAGTTGCGGTAACAATCCCCATTTCTTGCAACCTGGAGAGGCTGTTGTAGGCGTCAAGTCGAGTGGTTTGCAATTCTTTTGCAAGTTCACTCGCACGCATGTTCGGATTGTTCCCAAGGACCATGATTGAGCGTACTTCACGCTCAGTGAGTCCTGCTTCGTTGAGAAGACTGTCCCACATCACTCCGATCCTCCAGTAACTGATGAGAGGCTTTTGAGAATCCGAGCGACGTGCCGTCGTGGTCTGAACAACCAGTCATACACGTGATGAATTCGGTTGTCAGGACCAATGAGGAAGCTAGACTTAGCAGGGAACATTCCGAGATGGACTGGCACCAGGAACTTGTCTGCTACAGCACGGTCCGGATCTGCAAGGAGTGGGAACGGGAGCCCTCCGAGTTCTTTTTTGAACTTTGCATGAGATTCGCTTGTTCCTTCTCCAATTCCGACGACTTTACAGCCAGCAGAAATGAACAGGTCATGTTGCTCCTTAAAGGTCAAGCATCCGCGCTTGCAGGTGGGAGAGCCATCCTTTGCGTAAAAGAACAGGATTCTCCAAGAACCGTCGAGGCTACTGCTGTCAAAACTGTTGCCTGCATCGTCAGTTAGTGTGAAATCTGGCGCGAGTTCGCCAATCAAATCTTTGCTCACTCTTTTCGCCTCAGCATAGGTGAGACGGTCTGCTGTCAAAACTACTTCTGCCATGTGCATCACCCTCAGATTGGAAGAATGTGACGCATTCTCGACACTTTCGTTTGTAAATAGCCCATATTTTCTGTGCATATCCCTGCTTTGTGTTCAACTCGCGCCACAACGTTGATCCCGTGTTTCTCGAGTTGCTCGATCTTGTCGGGGTTGTTGGTCATCAACCGCACGCTTTCATGTCCGATGTCATTGAGGATGTGAGCCGCAATTTTGTAGTCCCTGCCATCAGCAGGGAGGTTGAGTGCGAGGTTGGCATCGAGGGTGTCCAACCCACGATCCTGAAGGTTGTACGCCTGCATTTTTGCAAACAGGCCAATCCCGCGCCCTTCTTGTCGAAGGTACAGTACAATTCCTCGACCTTCCTTCTGGATCGTCTTGAGCGCGTGTTGGAGTTGCGGGCCACAGTCGCAACGCAAGCTTCCAAGAGCGTCTCCTGTAAGGCATTCAGAATGCACGCGCACTAGGGGTGGTGTTTGCGCATTCATGTCTCCGAAGTAGATGGCTGCGTGTTCGGAACCATCTTTTGGGTCGATGTACGATCGTATCCGGAAATCACCGTATTTGGTAGGCAATTTTGCATCTGCAGGTACAGCAGTATACTTTTGTTCAGGGTTAACCTTCATGTTTATGCTTAACGACGTTGTAGGTATAAAGGACTGTTTCTAATTCCCATACGTTGTGGGGATTTGTTAAACGGTTCTTCAAATACTGGGAGTGAGACATCTCAAACGTGGTTGGAGGATTTGACATCGGTGTGGCTGCTGCCGTAGTCACTGAGACTGGAATTTTGCTTGTCCAAGAAGCAAAAGGCCCCTACGCAGGATGTTGGGGTCTCCCGAAAGGTCACGTTGAGTCAAACGAATCAATTGAAGACGCCGTACTCAGAGAACTCAAGGAAGAAACGAATATCTCCGGTGACGTCTCCGGCTTCATAGGTCTTCGAACAACCAAAACTTCCCACGGCGTCGGTCTCTTCTTGTGTTACAAAATCAATCCTACACAGCTCGAAATCAAGCCCCAAGAGGATGAAATCTCCAACGCAGAATTCTTCTCACACGATGACTTTGATCGCCTTGAATGGGTTTCTGCAGCAATGAGAGGATTCGCCGAAGTGGCTCTCAAAGATACGACTCTTCCACTTATCGACCTCAGCTCAGAATCAAAACGACCCTATCACCTCGTCTTCAGTGATGGTCGCGAAACATTGACAGAGGAGGCCTTCCAATGATTGATGTCCGCCGAATTGATGGTAATGATAAGCCGTTGAACCTTAACGGCACGCACGTGGTTTATTGGATGACCAGTGCTCGTCGTGCTCGATGGAATCATGCCCTTGACCATGCTGTAGAACTGGCGAATGAACATCATGTTCCACTCATCGTAGTCGAATGCCTTGCACTTGGCCATCGCTGGGCTAACGACCGTATTCATACGTTCGTTCTCCAGGGAATGATGGACAATAGAAAACTCTTCGAAATGAGCGCAGTAACTTACGTTCCTTACGTCGAAACCAAAAAATTTCAGGCAGGAGGCTTACTTCAGTCGTTTGCAAAAGATGCGGTAGCTGTCGTGATTGATGATTATCCAACGTATATGCCTCGCGATGTCGCCAAACGCGCCAAGAAACTTGCACAATGCTCAGTCCGTTGCATCGATAGCAACGGAGTTGTCCCACTGCGTGCCCCAGAACGCTCATTTTCAACAGCTCACTCCTTCCGACGCTACATCCACAAAAACGTCCTAAACTTCATCGCAAATCCACCGTTGTCTCATCCTCTCAAAGAACTCAATGATGTTCCAGATGGTTCAACAATCGTGAAGCAATGTTTCGAGGAAGTGAACATTCCGTTGACTCCACTTGAATTCATTTGGAGAGTTTCGGAAGCATCTCGGGAAGGTAGAGACGCACTTCAAGCGCTCGATATCGATCACGATGTTCCCCCGGTCGATAGTCGTCGGGGAGGTTCTGTTACAGCCCGAACGGAACTGAAGAAATTTATTGAGCAGCGCTTGAACACATATCACGTCGACCGCAACCACCCTGAACGGCACGGCGGAAGTGGTCTTTCCCCTTGGCTTCACTTTGGACACATTTCTTCCTTTGAAATTGTCAACGAAGTTCTGACTTCTCAGAAGTGGAATCCCATGCTCATTACACCCCCTCACAACGGCCGGCGAGCAGGGTGGTGGGGTCTGAGCGAGGGTGCTGAAGCATTCTTGGACCAAGTCATCACTTGGCGAGAACTTGGGTTTGTGTATTGCTATGAACACCCCGATCACACCTCGTACCAAACTCTCCCTGAGTGGGCCAAAAAGACCCTCGAAGAACACGCAACAGACGAACGTCCGTACGTTTACACCTTTGAACAACTCGAGAATGCAGAAACTCACGATCCGCTATGGAATGCAGCCCAAATGCAGTTGCGAAAAGAAGGAATTATTCACAACTACCTACGTATGCTATGGGGGAAGAAGGTACTAGAATGGTGTCCTGATCCAGAAAAAGCCTGTGAGTGGCTAATCCAACTCAACGACAGATGGGCACTTGACGGAAGAGATCCAAATTCCTATACTGGCATCTTCTGGATTTTTGGTCGATTCGACCGGGGATGGTTCGAACGTTCAGTCTTCGGAAAGGTTCGATACATGACATCTGCATCTACGCAACGTAAGTTCAAAACTGAGAATTATATACGAAAATACGCTGATTCTTAACAAAGGAGATGCGTATGCCCATTTACGAACACACTGCAACATTCCCATTTTCTCGAGAAACCGTTTGGAACTGGCATGCTCGGCCCGGCGCAGTGCGACGAATTATGCCTGAATGGGAGGGAATTCGTCCACTCGAAGTCGGTGGAATCAAGGATGGAGCAGTAACCACATTTCGTATGTCCATTGGAATAGTTCCCCAAAAATGGAAGGCAAAACACCACAGTTACATTGAGGGCGAACAATTTTGTGACAACATGATCAAAGGACCCTTTGCTCGATGGAACCACACACACAAATTCCTTGAAAATGGAACTGACGAGATGAAGATTCAGGATACAATCGATTGGAAGCTGCCGTTTCACTTCTTTACTCGAATAGGAGCTCCAATCATGGTTATGCCACGAGTTCATCAAATGTTCAAACATCGATCAAGAAGAATTCTTGCAGACCTAAAACGACAAGAGATGTTCAAAGATGCGCCTCGTAAACGAATTCTCATCAGTGGTTCAACAGGTCTTATCGGCACTCAGCTAGGTGCGTTTTTAGAGACCGATGGCCATGATGTTCATCGTCTCCTTCGTCCAAGTACGAAATTGCATGCAGACCAAGACCCAGCAAAAGTCGTCAAATGGAACGATCATACTGGTGAAATTCTTGAAGGCTCTCTTGAGAATTTCGACGTTGTTATCCACCTTGCTGGCGCAGGAATTGGAGACAAGCGATGGAGTAAGAAACGCAAGAAGCTCATTGCTGAAAGCCGTGAGATACCAGGCAGAAACCTTTCCAATGCTCTCGCTGAGTTATCATCTCCTCCTTCCTTGTTTATGTGTGCCTCAGCCATCGGCTTTTACGATAATAGGGGCGATGAAGACTTGGATGAAACCAGCAGCATTGGTGATGGATTCTTAGCGAAGATTTGCAAGAAGTGGGAAGATGCAATGAAACCTGCTTCCGATGCAGGCATTCGTACAATCATCATGCGTAATGGAATCGTAACCACTGCGTCGGGTGGCATGCTTCAACAAATTCTCTTGCCAGCAAAACTTGGTGGGATGGGTCCAATCGGTGGTGGGCGTCAGTGGCAATCATGGATTTCGTTTGACGATCTCATCTACGCTATGCACTATCTTATGAATCATGAGGATGCAAGCGGAGTAATCAACATGACCTCCCCTAATCCAGTTACGCAGAAGCAGTACGCAAAGACGCTTGGAAAAGTATTGCGAAGACCTGCCTTTGCTCCCGTCCCCGGATTTGTGATGAAAATTCTGTTTGGCGAACTGGGTAAATCACTCATACTTGATGGTCAAAAAGTCCATCCAAAACGGTTACTTGAACTTGGATTCGAGTTCGAACACGAAACACTAGAGTCCGCACTTCGTGACACATTAGGTCGCTTTGCCTAATCGTCGCTTTGTTCATAACCAGTATGTAGCATGGACAAACATGCTCGGGCGTAGCATTGCAGTTGGCATGTTTGCCCTGTTGTTGCTTTGCATGATTCCAGCAGTCCATGCCGATGATACTCAAGCAGCCTCGAATCTGTTAACGGATGGCGTCTCGTCCAACGGTTACGTTTGTGATCCGGATGGTTGCTCTCCGAATGACGGAACCGATTGGTGGCGTATTTTTGCTTACAAGGGTGACATTGTCAGCATAACGTTCTCCGGTTCGATGAGCAATGCGGCTTGGTGGTGTCCAGGAGATGGCTGGGAAGGTGATTACTCGATGCACGATGAATCGGGTTCACAAGTAGCGACCATGGGTAGAAGCGATGACAACCCCTCAGGTACGCTTTCCAAGACCATGGCGCAACCAGGTTATGTCTATGTGAAAATCAAAGGAAAGGATTCATGGTGTAACGATGGATTTGACTATACTCTTCTTGCCTCAATCGACAAGACCGACCGAGATACGGACGAGGACGGATTTGTGGATGCTGACGATGATTGTGACCTCATTGTAGGTACCTCAACGAATGACCGTAAAGGTTGCATAGATTCTGATTCAGATGGATGGTCAGATACGGATTCCGGATGGGATGTACAGAATGGTGCAGATGCTTTTGAGTCAGAAGCGACTCAGTGGCGGGATCGCGATTTCGATGGTTATGGGGACAACATCCTCGGCAACCAACCGGACCATTGTCCTGATAATCGAGGGTACTCAACATCCGACCGATACGGATGTGTAGATTCTGATGGAGATTCCTATTCCGATGCAGATCCTGGAGGTCTGAATGGTCTAGACCCATGGTTTGCTCATCCAGATGGACTCGCCGATGCATTCCCGTTTGAGGGGAGTCAGTGGCAAGACACTGATGGAGATGGATTTGGTGACAACTGGGATGACCCAATGTGGAACGAATCTCACCTTGATTGGGGAATTGGTCAATGGATCGATGTCGCTTACCAACCTGATGCCTGTCCATTCATTCTCGGATACTCGTTTGCAGATCGATATGGTTGTCCAGATGCAGATAATGATGCATGGTCAGATCCTGGTGAAAACTGGACTGCTTCAGAGGGAGCGGATGCATTCCCACTTGAACCGACACAATGGCGCGACAGAGATTTCGATGGCTATGGGGATAATCAAACCGAAGGTGCCAAACTCATCGATGATTTCCCAGACAATCCTACACAATTCCGCGATTCTGATTTTGATGGTTGGGGAGATAACCAAACATATGGAGCCACTCAAATCGATGATTTCCCAATGATTCCAAGCCAGTACAGAGATACTGATGGGGATGGATATGGAGACAATCTCGCAGGATTTGAGGGCGATGTGTGTGTAAATTCCAATGCTGAAGAAGTGGAAAGCGGATGGATTTCACGTTTTGACCGCCTCGGTTGCAGAGACAGAGACAAAGACGGTTATTCTGACCCAACAGATGATTGGATTTCACATCCTGAAGGATTTGCTGATGCATTCCCAGACGATCAATCGCAGTGGTACGATACCGATAACGATGGATTTGGTGACAACATGGAATACTTCGATGGTCTTGCATGGCGTCTTGCCTTCAGGGGCGATGGTTGTAAGACGACATACGGGCTTTCCACATTCGATCGCTGGGGTTGTCCAGATTCGGATGAGGACGGCTGGTCCAATCCAACACCATACTGGCTTGCTAGCCCGGGTGGAACGGGTGATGCATGGCCGGAGGATCCAACACAGTGGCACGATCGTGATGGAGACGGGCGAGGAGACAATCCTTCGGGAACAACAGCAGATGTGTGCCCCTCACAACCTGGAACATCGGTTGGTCCCAGTGCAGGAGGAGACCGTTGGGGCTGTCCAGATACAGACGGGGACGGTTGGTCGAATCTAGGAGATTCATTCATTCATGAGCCAACTCAATGGAGAGATACTGATGGTGATGGATACGGCGATGAATCCGATGGGAATGAAGCCGATGCATGCCCAACAATTCGCGGTACATCGATTCTTGACCGACTGGGTTGCCGGGATACAGACGGGGACGGTTGGTCCGATCCAACAGATGATTGGGAAGCACACCCATTTGGCCTAGCTGATGCTTTCCCAACAGAGGCATTGCAATGGAAGGACAGTGATGGTGACGGATTTGGCGATGTGCCTCTTGGTGCGCTTCGCGACGATTGCCCAGAGGCATTTGGAACTTCGATTCGAGACTTACAAGGCTGTGAAGACAACAACGGGGACGGTTGGTCGAACGAATACGGTGAATGGAATGCGGCTCTCGCAATCATGGGCGAAGATCCAGCCGCATCTTGGTTGACCTATCTGATTGTGGGTATTGCATTCATTCTTGGGGCATCTGCGGCACTCGTTGTCCGGACAATGCGTCCAGAAGAAGAAAAAATGTTGACTGAAGAGTTGCTCGGAATTGAACCCCATCTAAATGATTCGATGCCACTTCCTGATCCTTCAGTAATACCATTACCAGATTTGGCTATTCCACTCCCCCCTCCTCCTGGAGGTGACCAAGGTGCGTAAGTTGGCTTTCTTTCTGACATTGCTGTTCATTACACCTCTAGCTTTGGTTGGAAATGCACATGCTGAATCCGATGCTGGTCTGGAGGAAGCAGGTATTACGATGGTTGCCCTTCGAAACGATTCCCTCGATTTGAATCAAGACGGGGATGTCGATGCTGTGCGTGTTGTTGTCATCCTCAACTCATCCATCCCTTCAACCATTGTAGATGTTCGGCTTATTGCCACACACAATGATCGAAGTGTTACCGAATCAACCACCATTGAAATTAATGGTCAAACAAATACGAGTCTGACATACGATGCTTGGTCTCGCGGCTCTCATGATCTTGTACTTGCATTCTATGACATGAATGGTGTTGAAATTTCAACGATTTCATTACCAACGTACGAGATGGTACCTGCCTTGCAGACACCGATGCTTTCCCTACAATTTTCTGGTCAGAACAATCTCCAAACGGGTTCAAATTGTGAAATCAATCGAATGTTTGCCGACGAAACTGGGCCCCGGTATGGAGCACTGGGGACGTTAACTTTCACGGGCGCTCCATTTATCGTTCTTGATAACGCAACCAGTATCGATTGTTCAACCTGGCCTGCAGGAGAATATTCATTGCGAGAAACCTATCGTAACGAACTTGGACAGACTGCTGAAACCTCTCTTAATCTAACCATCGAAAACCGTCCTGCGCCAACCTTTGATTTGGTTGTAACAGGGGATGGATTAACCACAGATCGTTCCTGTTTGGTCGCTGTCCAGCCGACCGATTCAAACGAAGACTTCACACCCTACACCAAGGAATGGGACGTATCAACAACGCCTCTCATTTCTGATGGTCCAGTGTACGATTGTTCAAGTCTACCCGCAGGAGTCCACCTGGTTGTTCTCAAGGTCACGAACATGGAAAACATTGCAAGTACCCAAGCGGTCAATATTGTTCGACTACCTGCTGCCGAATTGACACTTGATGAACAAGAAGCTCTGCCAAGCCAGTCTTTTGGTGATGAAACTGTCACGGAGGATGTTGGATGGTACACAATAGCAATTCTAGGCCTTATCGTAGCAATTGTTGTGTTTGTTCTCTTGGTTCGTGTCCGAGAGGATGATGAATTGCTCACTTTGCCTGAACTTGGCCCCGCACCACAAATCCTCAACGATGGCTCACCTGATCCTGAAGGCTTGCCCACTGTTCTCGATGATGATGGACAATTGTGGAGAAAGCATCCAGATGGGTCTCTTGACTGGTGGGATCCTACCTACAACATTTGGCAGCGCTGGTGATGATGATGTCGGATTGGCTCATGTACCTTCTAATCGGTTTTGGTGCGATCATCAGTCTTCTTCTTCTCAATGGGGTTTGGATTTGGTGGACTCGAGTACGACCTCGTCAACCCAAACTTCATGCTGATTGGGCTTCGGATTGCGAACTCACTCCGAGCGCAGTGTTCAATGATTCTTTGA
>TARA_B100001113_G_scaffold320807_1_pt1 | contig 20803 bp, 14 predicted proteins | sample TARA_B100001113 | Tara Oceans TARA_B100001113 (sample SAMEA2622402) | marine metagenome | biome: marine biome (ENVO:00000447); feature: deep chlorophyll maximum layer (ENVO:xxxxxxxx); material: "saline water (ENVO:00002010), including plankton (ENVO:xxxxxxxx)" | depth 50 m | reverse complement strand
TATTCGGGATCCCACATACGAGTTATTTCAGGAAAATATTGTCTTGCCAATTGATCGTATATCCATGCCATACTATCTAACTCATAAAAAGCATTTATTCTGTATGCAGGATTGTTTCCTCTTATTCTTCTATTACGTGATGCTGGAATGTTAAGAGCAAGTTGCCTTACATCATAAGGATTTTTATAAAAGTTGTCAACTACAACAATAATATCTTTGTTTGGACCTACTTGTTGTAGGTTTACATCGTAGTCAGGGTTAATTTCAAAAATAGTATCTTCATTAATTGTATTTTTAATCATCTTGTTTCTCCGACAACACAAAATTTGCACTAATAGTTGATCTAATTTGATCACTTGTATTGCTTGATACATAATGTTCTAAATTACTAGGAAAGAATACTATATCTCCTTCCTCTAATGGCGGTGTAACTCTATTATTATATCTAAAAGGTTGTGTTGATAATGCTGGCAAGCCTGATTGATGTAAAAAGTCATAGGCTTTATTATAAAAAACAAAGTTGCCACTGTCTTTTGGTGTGTTCATCATATAAGCACAACTTATCTGAGCTACACCTACGTGATTATGCACTTCTTGATAATGTCCTGGCTTATATCTATTAAGCCAACACTCTATTCGATAGTCTAACTTGATATCTATACTATAATTTTCAAGATATTCATTGAGTCCTTCTACTGCTGATCTAATAAATGTCTTAAAAGGCAAGTTTGTTGCATCTGGATTGCCGTATGTAGTGTCAACTGGACTGTACCAAGTAGTAACTTGCTTAAAGTATTCATCATTATCTAATACTTCAGCAAAATCCTTTTGTACTTGCTCGTGTTCAGCTAATTTAATCTTATAAACAGGTATAGAATATAAGTTTACCAACATTAGTTCTTCATTTCTATCAACTTGCCATACTCTGGTAAGTAACAGTACTCCATTTCACTGTTGTAAAGTGTACGTACAGCATCATCTAATGTTTCAACTAATGGTTCGCCGCCTAGATTAAAACTTGTATTAAAAATAATTGGTACTCCAGATGCTTTGTAGAACTCTTCAATCAATTCATAGTAATGTTTGTTCTGTTCTCTTGTGACAGTTTGAATCCTACACGTACCATCTACATGAATTATACTAGGAATCTTTTCTGCAACACCTTCTTGGCAGTCCATTGCGTACATCATGTGTGGACTTTGCTCTAATCCACGCATATCAAACCATTCATGTGCGTGTTCTAGTAGTATTGTACCAGCAAAAGGTCTAAAGTACTCTCTACGTTTCACTTTATTAACAAAATCCTTGCCATCTTCAAAAGTAGGATCAAAAAGTATGCTTCTATTACCTAAAGCACGTGGTCCGTTTTCACTTTTTCCTTGAAATACTGTAACAATATTTTTGTTTCTAATTATTTCTACAACTTTTGCGTTATCTGCTTCAACAACCGAAGCTCCATACTTACTTGCAGTGTTTTCTATTTCTTCATCACTGTAACAATATGCAAATCCTTCATATATTGTTTCTGCATATGGTCGTACTTTTGCATTTTTTGATGTTTGATGATATATTAACATTGCCGCACCCATTGCTGTACCTGCATCGTTACTTACTGGTTCAACATATAACTTAATACCTTCTTTGTTAAGTTTATCTAAGTACCAATAGTTTGCAACACAATTTAAAGCATAACCTCCACTCAAAACTACATTTTTATTACCAGTCATTTCAACTGCTTTCATTATAAGTTTTAAAACTTGTTCTTGTGAACCTTCTTGTACTGCATATGCTAAATCTCTTCTATTTTCTTGAGTAGTAAGGTCGGTTTTGCTGTCTATTACGTCTTGTTGTGTTTGTAAATAATCATATTTTGCTTCATTTACTAAAGCCGCATTAGGATATGTAGGAATAATAACACTTCTATCAGAAGATGTCCACATTCCTCCGTGTCCATCTGTATAAATTGGTGGAATTTTAGGGTTAGGCTTTCCATAAGGTGCTAATCCCATAGTTTTTCCTGCTTCGATAGGTTGAAATCCGCAATATTGTGTTACTGCTTCGTATGCTTTTACAATTCCTGCGGCGTCATCTAATACTAATTCATGAAATCCTTCTTCTCCTTCACGATCCGATGGAATATATGGAATACGTGTACCTGGATAAGGACCATTTCCGCCTTGATGCTTGTACAAAGTTTTAAATGCATCTGGATATGCACAACTAAAAATACTTTCACATTCCCATGTCATATATTCTTCATTGAAAACACCCATATTGATGTTCATAGGAATAAATGTACCTGCACCATCAACAATAACACTAACTGCTGTTTCAAATCCTGAACGGTAAAATGCACATGCCGCATGTAACTTGTGATGTATATGACTCAAATCAATTACTTGTCTATGATTATGTTGTCCGTCTGGTGTATAAGCATTATCGTTTCTATCAATTAATCCTAGCTTTCTTGCTAGTCCTGTATACATATCTCCTCCACTGAAGTCAATTCTACTAGACTCTGCTAGTGGTTGTGTATGTGCTACAACAAGATAATCTAATTTATCTGTGTAATCTAAAAATTTTGTCATTGCGGCAAGAGGTCCGCCATCGTATTTTTTGCGAGTTAGGCGTTCTTCTTCAATTGAAAACACAATTTCACCGTCTTTTAGAAGAACTGCTCCACCGTTGTGTCCTCTTGTAATTGCTCCAATCCACTGTGTCATACTTTATTTTCCTTTATATATTTTAATAACCTATTTTTATACCTTGCGTTGTTAAATGCATCATAGCATTCTTGTAAAGGCGTTGGTAAAAAGCGTTTTGCTTTTAAATTTTTATAACCTAAGCACTGCATTACTGGTCCTGTTTTAGAATCAAATAATTTAGCACTATCAAATCTTACCATTTTAATTTTTTCTGTTGTGTTAAATTTAAAATAACACAAAGTATCTCCTCTTGTAATATCAATTTCGTTTTCATTCTTCTTAAATTTAAACGCAGGACGTACAGGTCTGATCCAACTCGATATATTGTATGTACCTGATATTCCCATAGTTACTGACGAGAACTGAGTTTCTTCGTAATATGGATGTAACTGTGTCATTGTTAAAGGTTTATCAGCAAAAAATAAAAAACAAGGATGATCTAATTGATGTACATGTTCATCATTTGGCCCTCCAATATAGTTCATTAAAAAATTTACATCAATATCATACTTACTTGATGCTTGTTGATTAGCATAGTCAAATTTAATATGAAAATCTATAGGACTTTTTGCTCTAAAAGTATTTTTTGCTTCATCAACAATAGCAGGACACATTCCTGCTCCTAATCCAAAAAATTCTCTGGCGTTTATATCCTTATATATTGTTTCTGGCTCGTAATATTTAAGTTCAGAAACAAATTCTTGATTATCTGGAACATTAATTACTGGAGACCAATATACTTTTATCATTAATCTATCTCTACTTCGTATGTAAAGTCGACTACAAATGCTCTACGTTCTTGTAAAGTTGGATATACACCGTGATATACCTTACCGTCCATAATAACTAAGTCACCTGCTATGCATTTTATCATATCACTTACAAGTTCTCCGGTTACAGGGTTCATTGTAACTGCTTTTAATTTTCCATTTAGCGGTGTTTGTGTATCAAGAGGTAGTGTATCAAGGAATAACACACATGTCATTGTACGTTGACCTCTATCTTCATGTGTATGTAATCCACTAAATGCGTTTTCTGGGTATGTCAGCCACCAACATTTTTTAAATTGTATATTTTTAAATTGAAATTTTGCTATACTATCTTTAATAAAATCTAAATAGTCTGTAGATTTATATGGCCAAGCAAAATCATCATCATATTGTATAATAGCCCCTCCATAATCTACATGTTGATTTTTTGGGTGATCAAACAAAGGTAAAAATTTCCAATAATCTTTATATTTGTCTTTACTAATCCAATAATCTGGTATACGTCCATGATGACACAAGAACCAAAAATCTGTGTCTCCTTGATACATGCTGTTTAAATCCATTATGTTATAATACTTTCATAATCAAAATCGCATACAAATACATGTCTATCTTCTAGTGTAGGATATGTTCCGTGAAATACTTTACCGTCCATAATAACTACTCTACCTGCAATAGGTTTGTGTTGTAAATAATTAATTGTGCTGTCGGGTGTTGGCTGTAAAGTTGTTAAACTTCCTGCTAGTGGATAATCTATACTAGGCTTAGGAGTATCTAAAAACAAAACACTAGTCAATTGCTTGCCAGGTTGATGACAATGTAAGCCACTATATGCACCAGGTACATATTTTACTCCCCATGCTTTTTTAAATTTGCCTACTTTAATTGGAACATTTTGTAATTGAAATTTAATCCATGCATGATAATCTAATTTTGGGTCAAGATCGTTTGGGTATGCCATATTGTTTTTATAATACAACATTCCGTTGCCATAGTCAATATGTCTATCGTCATATTTTTCAAATAAAGGTAAAAACTTTTTAAAGCCTGCATAATATAATTCGTCTACTACCCACGTATCAATAGATTTGACTGCTTGTATCTGTGGATTGAACATTGTATCATACATGTCATTTAAAAATGCCGCAGGATTTGATTTATCTAAACGTTCATTTGACATTTCATTGTCCAGTTCTACCTAAAATTTGTGCAGGCTGATTTGCGTGTGTTACTCCTTTTTCATGTACAACGCCGTGTGTCGGACACACTTCACCTTGTTGTTCTTGGGGTTTGAACGTTCCTGTATAAGCCCGAGGTTTACCAAGCCTTTTTCTAGCACTTGCAATAATTTTTTTAAAACTTTCATCATTTAATTCCATTACTTCATCATTGAATCTTTCAATTTCTTCTTCCATTGTTAATCTAATAGGACTAAACTTACGTTTGCCTTCTCCTAGATCTATAATATCAAAGTCAGGACTATTAGGATAAGAAATATTAATAGGATATGTACTGCCAATTACACTTGTACAAGTTGTTCCTAATGCTTTTGCCATGTGTTGTCCTAAACTATCACAACCAATAAAATGGTCTGCAATCTGTATTACACTTGACCAAACTCTTACATCTGGAATTTGTGGAACTGCAACAGGAACTTTTGGATTTTCTTCAATCACAACAGGAAATTCGCTCATAATTATTACAGCATAATCTTCACGCAAATCTTTACAAATGCTTATAACATCATTTAGATGAAAACTTCTTGAAGTCCCGTCAATAACAAAGTCTCCCATATTTTCTGCTGTACGGCCAAAAGGTTGAAATACCACAACTTTGTCTTTGCCAGTTACTGATTTTATTTCTTCTACTATTTTGTATCCTTGTACCAATTCATGTTTATTCATATGAATAGTTGGATCTGGTAAATCTCTTACACCTTTATTATTAATAGCAATATCAAATGCTTGAGCTAAACTACATTTTTGGTTGTAATATTCCCATACTCTATATGGTTCAGGTGTGATGCAATCTCTATCTTTGATGTAATCTTTGAATAAATTTTTATGCCAATGATCGTATGCAAGTTCGTGTAATTTAGGATGTCCTTTATAAAAGTCCATTCCTCCTTCACATACAATAATAAAGTCTTGATCTTCTTCGTATAATTTTTCAAACGCTGGAATACTTGCAACAACCCTGCCTGCTCCACCGTTCATAAAATATGCTTTTTTGCGTTCCAATGTTTTCTCCTATTATGAAAATATTTATAGGTAAGAGAAAATGAAGTGAGGTGATCTGGCAGTCATAAAAAAAGGGCCCTTAGGCCCTTAATTTATATATTTTAAATTTGTTTATTTTTTACCTGCGGCCTTTTGTGCGGCTACATCAACATCAACAGGAAAAGCCCCATCTCTGTATGGATCGTTTGGATCTGCAGATGCTTCTGGATCACGCATATCACGTACACCTACTGGAAACATCATTACTGATTGCCAAGGTTCGTATCCCATTTCTTGCATTTTTGCAGGAAGGTCTCTTAGTTTTTGTCTATAATCTTTCCATGCTTGTTGTATAGTCTCTGGAGCATCGGACTGTCCAACTTTAGCATCTGTATCATGTAATTCTTGGTCTCTAACATCTCTAACTTCGTCCCATGTTAGATCCATTTTTGTTCCTGTTGCGGCCCAATCATGGATTCCAATGTTAAATTCTTCCTTATCAAAATCGTAAGTAATGTTACTTTCGTCATAGATATCTCTAGGCTCTACTTCTTTAGTGTGCTCTACATCTGGATATCCTTCAGGTGCGTCCCAAAGTACTTCCCATTTTCTAGCACGTCTCATAGCAACTAGATCTTCTCTACCACAATCGTTTCCAATCTCACATAGTAAAGGATTTTCTTTACAATCTACTGTAATTCTTGTTATATCTTGCGCCGCGGGTCTTTCAAGTTCACGTTTTTCCCATAAGCACCACCCTGATTCTTTTCCATAGTCATCACTATCTTTATCATGGCAAATTTCAAATGTCAAAAACTCTGGCCCTTTATAAGTAAAGGTGCCGGTATTTCCGTTTGCAAAACTATTTTTTCTCCACTCATCCCAAACTGGGTAAGTAAATGTTTTTTCTATGTTTCTCATATTATTCAGCTCCTAAAACTATTTATCATTTACATGAAGGTTATACGAACAACGCCTGAGCCGCCTTGTCCTGAACCACCTGCACAACATTTTGCCCAGTTGTTACAGTATGAACTAACACCTGGCATACCACCACCTGATGGCCAACTAACGTGGCAACCACATGAACACCATGCTTCGTTTGTTACACTAACACTCATTCTACCAAATAATGGTGGTTGTCCAGATCCTGAATATGTATACACACAGTGACAATAACCATGTCCTGGTTCCCATCCTGTTGATCCCATAATTCCAAAATCTGCTCCAAAAATTCCACATCTATTACAGTTTTCACAACCAAAGTGTGTATGTCTTGGACCCCATGCATCACCGTTACACATCCAGCCACCACAGCCACCTACTGTACAGAAGTTTGATAGATTATGTCCGTTAACATAACTCTTACAACCCATACCTGCACCACAAGTGTGTGCTTTACCACAAGGCCAACTACCACCAGCACATACTGAGTACTGACAGCCTGGACTTGTAGCAATAGTCTTGGAAGCATAATTTCCTCCAGCACCACCAATTGTAAACATACAATAGTTACAACATGTACTACCAGGGCCGCCTCCGCCACCTGACCAAATTTCAAAAGTTACTGTACTTGCACCATCTGGTACACACCAATAACAACATTTTCCGTTAGCTGATTGACAACAACCACTTTGTCTTGCACATTCGTGACAACGCATTCCGCGTTCATTGTAAATCCATTGAACGCCCATGTTATTACCATTACCGTGTGCGATATCTGCAGAAGTAATAGTTGCATCTGCTATGCTATCGTTGTTTACTTTTTTATAACTTGCGTATGTTGCCATTTTATATCCTTACTTATGCAAATGTTATTCTTACCATGCCTGAACCACCCATATTGCCTCCTGCACAACATTTTGCCCAGTTACCACAATATGAACTCATTCCTGTTTGTCCGCCTCCTGCTGGCCAGTTTGCATAACAAGCACAGTTACACCACGCTTCTGCGTTTGCACCTGCACTGTGTACTCCTACAAAAGGAGCCGCACCTGACATTCCCCAGTCAGCTGATTTACATTGACATCCACCGTGTCCGCCTGACACTCCTGTGGATCCCATAATTCCAAAGTCTGCACCAAATATTCCACAAATGTTACAGTTTGCACATGTTTGTGTATGTCTTGGTCCCCATGCATCTCCATTACACATCCAACCTGGGCAACCACCTGTTGTACAGAAATTACTTAAATTGTGTCCATTTACGTAACTTTTACAACCCATACCTGCTGTACAAGTATGTGATTTAGCACAACGCCATGATCCGCCTGCACATATTGAATATGTACAACCTGGACATGTACTAATAGATTTTACGCCGTAGTTTCCACCACCGCCACCTGCAGAGTGCATACAGTAGTTACAGCAAGTGCTACCAGCACCACCGCCACCACCTGACCAAATTTCAAATACTACTTTTGATACGTTTGCAGGAACTGTCCAATAACAACATTTTCCGTTTGCTTGTTCGCAACAATCTCCAGCTTCAGCACAACGCTGACATCTCATACCACGCTCGTTATACACCCAAAAAGTATTGAATTTGTTACCAGCTTGTGCGCCAAGTTTAGACGCAGTGATACTATTATCTTGGAAGTTTTCTGCTGTTAGTGTTTTATAACTTGCGTATGTTGCCATAATATTTCCTTATACAAATGTAATCTTTACTATTCCTGAGCCACCTTGGCCTGAACCACCAGCACAGCATTTTGCCCAATTACCACAATAACTTGATGTTCCTGGTACGCCGCCACCTGCTGGCCAACTAATGTGACAACCACATGAACACCATGCTTCGTTAGTTGCTGTACCTGCATATAGTCCTATACCTGCACCTGCTCCTATCCAACTTGTTTGTCCATGACATCTACAAGTTGTTGTACCTGCTTTAATTCCTGAGCCTCCTGTATATCCAAAGTCTGCTCCAAATATTCCGCATATTACACAGTTAGCACAGTTCGTAACAGCATGTCTTTGTCCCCATGCATCTCCATTACACATCCAACCGCCACAAGCACCAACAACACAAAAGTTACTTAGGTTGTGACCGTTAACATAGGATTTACAACCCATACCTGCTGTACAAGTATGTGACTTACCACATGGCCAACTACCACCAGCACAGACACTATATTGGCATCCTGGATTAGTGTCAATTGTTCTGATTGCGTAGTTTCCGCCTTGTCCGCCAATTGCGAATGAACAGTTATTACAACATGTATGTCCTGGACCGCCGCCTCCGCCGCCCCAGATTTCAAATGTTACTTTGTAAACATTGTCTGGTACACACCAGTAACAACATCTACCATTTGCCTGTTGACAACATCCACTTTGTCTAGCACACATGTGACATTGCATGCCACGTTCATTAAATACCCATTGTGTTTTACGACAAGCACCAGCACCTGGTTGCAGTTTAGCTCTGGTAATAGCGCCGTCTGGAATGCCTTCCGATGTAATTTTCTTGTAACTGCTATAACTTGCCATTTAGGTTTCCTTATTCTTTATACAGTGTAAATACGCCAGCCGTATGTATCGCCTGAATAAACAATATCAAATGCCGCGCCTTCTGAATTAACTGTCATATTTGACGCATCGCCTTGTATTAACCTACCGTTTCTACCAATCGTCAATGCATTAGAGTCAAAAGTTTTTCTTAAGTCGAAGAACCTAATGACATCTCCTACTGCCGGAGACCCTGGTAAAGTAACTGTAAAGCCACCACCGTTGGTATCACAGAACAACTGTTCTCCTGATGCCGCCGAATATGTTGTAGTTATTGTCTTCGCACTTAAAGTACCAACAGGTAACCAAGCGCCTTGATCAGTACTATAAAGTTCTAACACATTTAAATCTGTGTTAAATCTTAAAGCACCGCCACCTGCGTTAGCTGTTCGTTGTGCTGTAGTTCCAAAAGGGACAGTTAAACCTGGTGAACCTACTGATATTCTTCTTCCCATTGCTTTATCCTATCCTAATGTTATGCCGCCGGAACGGCTGTTTCAATACCCATAACCATAGCGGTTACAGATGTTTGATCTGATCTAACAACAACTTTCTTAGTTGCGTCAATAACAATACCTGTTCTCTCTAATACACCGTTTGGTCCGATAGATACGTCATACTCTAAGTATTCGTTTCCACCCGGTGAATCGCCAGTACTTGTTGCTAATCTAATGTTTGCTGTGTTACTTCCTCTATTACAGAAGTTCACAGTAATAACACTATATGTATCAGCAGGTACTGTATAGATAGTAGTATTACTATTTGCTGAAAGATCTCCTGATCCTAAAATTCCTGATGCCATTTTATTACTCCTATGTTAGTATTTAGCCATTATGTTTTACTTGTTAAAAAGAACGCAAATGCAACTGGACTTCCACTTACACCGCCGTTAAAGTTCATTCCCGTAGTTACAGTAATTGGACTATTATCAGTAGTACTAATCGTATTACCAGTAATATTTATTTTACCTGCTGTAACTGCGTTAACGTTCAAGGAACTACTACCTCCACCAATCTGTGAATTGATGTATGTAATAATTGCTCTTTGTGTCGGAACAACGTTATCTGAATTAGCACTAAATGTACCATCTGTACTAAATTCGTTAATAACAGCGCCGCCTTGTCCTAGTCCAACTGCACCTAGTGACAATTCTTGTAGTCCTGCAAGACTAAATGCACTTGTATTCAAACTTGCACTACCTGTAGACTGTTCAACGTTAAACAATCTACCAACTCTAAAGTTACCATCTTGGTCAGTACTTGTGTAGAACACTCGTCCTCCACCAGCTTCGTTAACTTCATCGTTTGGATCGTTAGCAACGGACGGTGTTCCTGGGTAGTTAGTACTTGCAAAATTACCAGTACCAATATCTAGGAAGTCATGTCCTGTCAATCTAACTTGACTAAATCTTCTTCTGATTGTAATGTTAGTTCCATGCTCTGGAGAAGTTTCAACTCCTAAGTCTGGAGAAAGTTGTAAGTTAGCAGTATAGTTTCCTGCACTACCTAATAATTCTCTAACAAAAACAATCTTAAAGAATCTGTCATCGCCATCTAATTGTAGGTTTGCACCTTCAATTGGAATATCACTCATTCCGTAAACGTTCATAAATTGTGCTGATTGATAAATGTCAGCATATCCATCACCGCTTACAGTAGCGCCAGCTGTTTCAAAGTCGATACCTCTGTTAGTCCATGTTGGCTGTGCAAGTACACCGTTACCAACTCTACATTCCCATGGAACTTCAGTAGTTTCACTTGGATCTGTAATTGTAAGTGTAGGTGAGCTTGTGTAGCCACTTCCTGGATTAATAATGTAGAATTGTGTAATTCTTCCAGTTGTAACTCCTGCTCTAACTTGTGCACCTGAGCCACCGCCACCAACTACTTGGATTCTTGGTTCAATACTGTATGCTGTTGTAGCATCTAGTGTTGCCGCAATACCATTTGTTGGGTGCCATGTTTCCCATCCTGCTGTGTTATCACTTTCTTTTGCAATTTGTGCAACTTTTGTACCTGAGTTATATGAAGTAATAAAGCCGTACTGTCCTGCTCCTGTACCTGCTGTAATAACAATTCTCATACCTACGTATTTTGTATTGTTAGCAGTTTCAGTGTTTGACAATGTAATAGATGTAGTTCCACCTGCCTGTGCAGTATTCTCACTGCTAGAGTAACCTCTACCACCAATTGAGTCTGCATCATTAAACAGTCCGTCGTTATTAGTATCTTTCTCGTTGTAAGTAGATCCATCATCTGGGTTACGTAGTCTAACTTCAAACAATCCACCATTTACATAGTTTCCGTTTGCAACTACTGCACCATATCCGTCTCCACTAATTGTATAAGTTGAGTTTGTGTAGTTATTACCAGCGTTAGTATATTCAAAGTGAATAATTTTACTACCGTCTGTTAATGCTCTACCAATCTGTGCTTCAAGTTTTCTATTGTCAACACCACCAGTTGTTGGAATCTCAGTTACGTCAATAAATTCTGATACTGCACCTTTGTCACCGTATGAACAGTTACCATTAGTACCACGTATCTTACCACCGTTTTCTGCAAGGTATCCAATATGTCCGTAGTATGAGAACACTGAAACTAGTTCTGCTCTACCTAAGTTTGTTACCCAAGCACCAATACCATCACTTAAGATCTGTGTAAAGTCGTTAGCAACAATTGAGTCATTACCACCTGCGTGTAATGCACCGTCAATTTTTAATCCAACACATGCAGTACCAAAGTTAGTTACACCTTGTACATATGGAGATCTTGAAGTAATCCAAGTTCTTGTATCATCTGGTCCCCAACCTGGATCTAGTGAACAATATGCTCCTGCTGTAGGACGTTTAGTTCCATAAGCGTTTGCTGAACCTAGTGTTCCACTTAGTCCGCCTAGTGTTTGGTTTCTAATACCAGTACCATCTCTAAGTAAGTACATATTTTCTAATGTAGATCCATTTACACTATTACCGTAGTAAAGACCCATCATTAATGTTGCATAGTTACTACCTTCACCTGTTCCATAAATTAAGTCATAAATGAAAGCATCAATATAATATCCTACATCTCTTTCACATTTTGGTTCGTTAAATGTGTATGAAGGATAGTTTGCATTGATGTATTTTGTAACATCACGTCCAATAAATGCTTTGTTAAGAAGTAATAATCTAGCCGCCGCAAATTTATTTTGATCGTCAACTCTAGCATTTACACCTCTCATTGTTGGTGCTGTTGAGTCTCCTGATGCTCCGTTTACTTGATAATCAATTTGGTCATATAGTTCTTGACATAAGTCTTCAACAATAGTAGACACACCTGAAGTACTCCAAGGCTTACTAACATTCTGTGTAAGTGTATTACCAGTTTGTCTTGTAATAGAAGTACCTTCAATAATTTCATCAATTATTGATTTCATATGTAAAATACCAGCTAGTGAATATGTTGTATCGCCTGATTGTGTTTGCTGACCTGCTGGCTCAACTCTTGTTGAACGCAATTCGTCACCAACAATAGCAACTCTTTCTGGTACTCTAATAGGAAGTACTTCTTTATACTCTCCAGTTTTTACATAAATCACTTTATGTGGCTTATGCTCTGCTGGTATTGTATAACCTGCACCTAGTGTTACAGCTTGTGTAATAATTGCCATACTTGCTGTTAACTCTGCTACTACTCCTGCTTCTGCTGGTCTTGTAGTATCTTTGATTTGTAAGTATCTATCACCTGACGCAACACCATCTAAGTCTTGATAGTCAGCCGCCGGTGTTGCACTGTTTATAACATCTGTTGCTAATGTAACAACAAAGTTAAGTGCCGCAACGTTTTGACTTTCAGAACCAGTTGTAAACCAATCTGGACTTGCATTGTCTTTCATAGTTTGTGCAACTCTACGTACATTTACATTTCCACCTTTTCTAAGATCTAAGTAAAGTGCGTCTAGTGCATAACCTGCAATTCTTTGGAATTTTGCTTCGTCAAATGCAAAACCAATAAAGAACGGTGATGTCTGTGTAATAATTTGTCTCTTAGCCCATTTCGCAGTTTCATATGCAATGAACATTCTGTTTTCTTCTAACAGTGATGCCGCATTAGGATTCTTAGGTCCGTATTCAATTGCATCACATGCATAACGAATTGATGCCCAAGGACGGTCTAAGTTTGAACCGTTAGTTGGATATGGATTATTTGCTCCGTTAGTTGCAACATAATAAACATCTGGAGTAGCACCAAATTCTCTCCATTCAGGTAATCCACTAGCACTTACACTTAGTATTTGGCCTTCTGTACCAATTGGTAATCTTGCTGGTCCTGATCCTGAACGATAAAGTAAATCACCTTCTGTAGTGATTGCTGATTCTTCAGCACCACTTGCTAATGTATTCCAATAATCGCCTGCACTGTCTGCAGATGGTTTGTTTGATCCGCTTGAAGTATGTGCTTGTACACAGATGTAACTTATTAAACCTTCACGTACTGAATCACCTTTATCATAAAGTGTTGCAGTAGTCCAAGTATTTTTCCATTCAATACCTTGGTTTAATAATGCCCAATAAGTAGCGTTTGGTGGACGTTCGTTATTATGATCAGCTATACATAGATATGTATAACCACCTAGTCTAACAACATCACCAATTCTGTAATCTTGGTTACTTGAATCTTCACCCCAGTCACCTCTTAGATTAAATCCTGAAGTAACAAGTTCCCATTTTGGACTTGATGCAGGATTTTCTGCGTAAACATTATCGTTAGCAACATATTGGTTACCACCATATGTAACAAAGTCACCTGGTTGATATCTTTCATATGGTGACCAAGTATTTTCAAATTCTAATCCAGGTACAAATTTTTCCCAATTAGCAATATCAGCTTGAAGTGTTCCTAGTTGCGAGTCTGGATTAGTTGCAACTGATGTATGATGTGTAGTTGCAATCCAAAGTGTTGCACCATACATAACAACATCGTTTACTTTATAACGTGTTACGTTAGTCCATTCACCTTTGTAATCAAAACCTTTATTTAGGTAATCCCATTTACTCTGGTCTGCTTCAAGACCACTTGCTGTTGTTGCATTTGATGTGTGTCCTGTGTTACAAACGTATAGTGTTCCACCATACTTAACAATGTCATTAACTTTGTAGCGAGTTGATATAGCCCAGTTTTGCTTCCAATCTTGACCTTCCGAGAATAGGTCCCATTTTAATGTGTCAGCTTCAAGTCCAAGTGCATTAGTGGCCGCGGCAGTATGACCAGTGTTACACAAGTAAATGTTTCCACCATATTTTACCAAGTCGTTTGCTTTATAAACTGTTCCAGCTACCCAATTATCTTTCCAGTCAATTGATGTAGCAAACTGATCCCATTTTGATTGATCAGCTTCTAGTGTTGCTTGTGCTGTGTGGCCAGTATTACAAATGTAAATAATACCACCGTATCTTACGATGTCATTTATTTTGTAAAAAGTACTTGTTGACCAATCACTTTGCCATTTTGTACCATCACTGAATAAGTTCCAGTGTGATGCATCATTGTAGAAGTTAGCACTAGAAGTGTGTCCCTTCACTGCAACGTAAGTACGTCCTCCGTATCTAATTACGTCATCTTTCAGGTATTCTGTGCCAGTGGCCCAGTTATCCTTCCAAATAAATCTAATTCTACCTAGCTTAAATTCTGCCATTTTTTGCTCCGTTCTTGATATTATACATATTTATCATTATCCGTTAAAGTCATCTCGTTCAACTCTGCCCGACATAAACATATTCAATGCGGCTAAGCCACCGCCTAATGGTCCGTTTACTGCAAAATCTGGTGCAACTGTTGTCATTGCATCTGGATTATTTGTTCCAGCTGTGTTTGACATAGTTCTACCTTCAAATGTAAGTTGACCTGCTGTTAGTTTGTTTGTAAACAAGTTAGATCCACCACCATTAAATCTATTTTCAATATAAGATTTCAATGCTCTTTGTGTTGGAACAATGTTATCTGAGTTAGCAACAAATGTATTATCTGTTGAAAATTCTCTAATAACAGCCTGTGTTCCTCCAACTCTAATTCCACCTAGTCTCAATTCGTCCAATCCTTCTAAGTCAAAGAAGTCTGCACTTAAAGTAACACCACCTTGTGCCTGTGAAACTCTAAATAGTTCTCCAACTCTATAGTTACCGTCTTGGTCTGTACTTGTGTAGAATACTCGTCCGCCATTTGACTCAACAACTTCATTTGCTTGTACTGTCTCATTTGCGGCTGTTTGTCCTTGTACATATAACGCTGGATAGTTTGTATCAGCAAAGTTACCTGTACCAATGTCTAGGAAGTCATGTCCTGTAAGTCTACAGCTACTATATCTTTCACGTATAGTAACTCCTGTACCATGCACAGGTGCTAATGCTCTTCCTAATACCGGACTAATTTGGAATGTTAATTCAATGTTTGGTGATACACCTGTTGCTGATGTAACTTTTACCAATCTGTAAATTGTATCATTTCCTGTAAATCTAACGTTTGCTCCAGGTCCTGGAACAAGGCTAATTCCACTAATTCTCATTGTGTTACCAATTTGTAATTCTTCTCCAAAACCGTTTCCTGTAATTTTAACAATAGCACTTTGATAACCAGTACCTCTGTTATAGAATATCGGTTGTGGAAGCACTCCATTGTTAACGTCAACAGTCCAGTATGGTTCATTATTTTCTTCTGGATCTTCAACTACAACAGTTGGAGCAGTAATATATCCTGAACCAGGATCATAAATTTTAAATTCTGATAGTTTTCCGTTAGCAACTTCTACTCTAGCAAATGCTTTTGCACCGCCTGTAATAATATTACCTACTGCGCCTGCTTGTGCTAGTCCAACAAATGCTGGCAAGCCATTTCTAATTCCCCCTGCAACTGCTGTTAGATTTCCTGTAACTTCTCTAATTTTCCAATAGTATCCATTGTCTGAACTTAACGTAGTTCCAGTTGAACTTACTGCTAGGAATAAACCTTGTGTGTATCCAACTTTCCAATTTTCTCTACCTGAGTCTCCAACAAGACCCGCATCTGACCAAGTTGTACCTGTGTCACTGTAAATAATTCTGTCTGATTGATCCATTGTTGCAACCCAACAGTTATTACCAAATGCTATACCACTGTATACTTCTGGTGAACTAGGTGTAACTGCCGCTCCAGGATTCCATGTTGCGCCGTTGTCTGTTGAAATTACTGTAGTACCGTTTTCAGCAAGTGCAATCCATTTGCCTGCACCATACGCTAAGCCTACCCAATTTGTATTTGAACCGCCAGTGTTTACTGTTGTCCAACTACCCGATGGAACTTGTGTACTATCTCCACCAGTTTCTAAAGTATTCTTATAGATATTTGCACTACCTGTAGCTAATGCCATAATTGTATCATTTAAAGGTCCACCAACTTCTACATGTTTCCATGTAGTGCTTAGAGGTAGCGTTGAATGATCAAAGTTAATACCATCATTAGAAAATACTAATTTGTCTGTTCCATCTGCTACTGATGCTAGTAATGGTCCTCTTTTTGCAAAGCCTGTATAATTTAAACTATATTCAGGTAAATCTCTTTGTGTCCATACAGCACCATCTGCTGAAACATAAAAATCATTTGTTCCACTTGGTGCATAATACCACAATGCCGCGCCATCACTATAACCAATATCTAATGCACCAGTTTGTACACTAGTATTTGTTTTTGCAAATGGTGGTTCAGAAATTGTTACTCTTGGTTCGTATGTATATGTAGTTGTTCCGTCTAGTGTGGTTGCATTGACCTTACCTGGAACAATATTATCCCAACCAGGTTGACCATCACTATCTCTATAAACTGTAGCAGTAAATGTTGAAGGATTATAATCCCATATGTAACCATATTGTCCTGCACCTAATCCGCTTGTAAGTAAAATCCTCATTCCAAGTAACTGTGCTTTTGTTCTTACTTCTGATGCCGCAAGTACTAATGTTGAAATGCCTCCGCCTTGTGCAGTGTTTCCAAATGATTTAAATCCTGATCCACCTACGTTTGTACTGTCTACTGGAAGTACTAAATCAATTTTAGATACAGCACCTTGTCTAAATTCATCGTAACGCATATCAAGTCCACTACCAGATGCTTGTGTAGTTGAAAGTGTAGCTTGTGAATATGTTTGTCCTGTGTTTGTGTATGCTAATGCAAGTATTTGTGAACCAGTACTAAATGGTTCTTTAACAGTTGCTTCACCACTTTGGTTGTTAACTGTTGCAGTTTGTGGAGTTTCTGTAGTATCAAATCCTTCAGCAACACTACCAAATGTTCCGTAAGAGTTGTTACCGTTTGTTGCACGTAAAATACCGCCATTCTCTGCAAGGTATCCAATATGTGCATAATAGGTAAACACTGATACAAGCTCTGAACGTCCTCTGTTCGTAGCCCAGTAACCAATACCATCACTTAGTACTTGTGTAAAGTCGTTTGCAACAATAGATCTGTTACCTCCGTTATGTAACGATCCATCAATTTTCATTCCTACACAGTTGTCACCGATTGTAGTAACACCTTGTACATATGTTGATTTACCTGCCGCAATTCTTTCTAAATTGACAGCACCTGCTGATGCACTTTTAAATAAGTGTGCAGAAGTATTTGAACTAATTCCAACATTCATTGTAATACTAGAAGCAGTTGTTCCTGTAACTGTAATTTTTTTGTTTGCATAAGGATCTGTTGCTCTTGGATAAGGATGATCTGTTGCATGACTATCCATAGCACAAGTCCATACTAAACTACCTGTATCAATACTAACTGATTGGTTTGGTTTAATATTGTGTGACCACGCTACTGCATTGTTATCAGAACTTACAAATTTATGTTCATATACTCCGTCTGGATTAATACCAACATTTACAGTAATTGTTTTTTCTGTCTTAGTAACAATTTTACGTTTCTCGTTGTAAGCAGGATCAGTTGCTCTTGGATAAGTGTGGTTAGTTGTAAAGTTGTCTTTTGCACAAGTAAATGTTAAACTATTTGCCGCAATCGTAACTTCTTCTCCTACAGCTAGTCCGTGTACAGATGCAAATGAAAGTGTCATTAATCCTGTAGCAGGATCATATGAAGCATCTGTTGGAGTATACTGTTGAGCAGGAATAGTTAGTGTCATAACACCTGTTGCAGGATCGTAAGTTCCACCTGTAGGTGTATATTGCATATTGTGTACGTTTGCAATCCAAACACTTGTATCATCTGGACCAGTACCTGGATCTAACGAAACAAATGCACCACCTGTTGGACGTTTTGTTCCAAATTCATTTGGTCCTACTAATGCTCCTGTCAATCCACTTAATGTACAATTTCTTATTCCACAACTGTTTCTAACATAGAACATATTTTGTCTATTATTATCGTCTGGAATACTTAATGCTGTCTGGGGTTGTGGGAAACCGTTTTTGTATGTTTTCTCACCTAGTACAACATCACTTGTATTCGGAAGTGCAGGTCTAATTGTAGTTGTTCTTAGTTCAGCACCTTTTAGTGCTACCTTACTTGGAATACTAATTGGAAGTAATTCTGCAAATTCACCTGACATACATTGTACTGTTGCACCATTACCAACTCTGTTACGTTCATCTGCTAAAAGATAATTCATTGCAAATCTAATAGTTCTAAATGGAGCATTCAATGATCCACCTTGTGAAGCATCATCAACTCCGTTTAGTGATACATAATAAAGTTTTTGTTGTTGATCAATAGTGTCCCATTGTGGAAGTCCACTAGTTACTCTTAATGCTTGTCCTGTTGTACCAATTGCTAAACGTTGTGTATCTACTGCTGTTGAGTCTTGGTCTTGGAAAGTTTTTAAATCACCTTTTCTTGCTAACTTGTTAGTTAGTGTTCCAAGGATCATAGTCTTCCAATAATTTTGATCTGGCTGTTCAACATCTAAGTCTGGTCTTGAATCAGAATCTGTTGATCTATGATATGCAATACACTGATATGCACTACCTTGCCAATTTACAATTTCTCCTGGAAAATATTCAGTGTTATCTTCCCAAGTATCTCTCCAACTTCTACCATCTATAACTTTTTCCCAATATGCAGGCCATGCATCAGGTTGTAAGTTTGTGTTGTCTTGGATTGCAATATATAAACTACCGCCATGACGTACAAAGTCACCAGTCTTATAATTTACAAATGAACTTGCTCCGTCTTCGCCGTTCCAATCATCTCTAAATTTATATCCTTCAAATGTAATATTCCAGTCAGTGCCGTATTGACTTGGTTTTAAATTTGTGTTAAATGTAAGTGCTTTGTAAATGTAACCACCATATAATACAGTATCACCTGGTTGATAGTAAACATTGTCTGCCCATACATTTTCATATTCTGATCCTGGTAAAAATACTTCCCATTTGCTTGCCGCATAGTCTGTATTAAATCCTGCATCACCTGCTGTTGAAGTATGTCCTACTAGACACTTCATTAAGTTTGCACCACGTTTTACAATATCGTTCTTTTTATATCTATATTCTTGTTGCCAAATTGCTGAAATTGTTTCATTCTCATCTTCGTCAACATAAACTTTTGTTACATATTCAATTCCGTCTAATTGTACTGCCCATTTACTTTGATCTTCTTCTAGTCCAAGTGTAGCATTGTCTGCTGATGTGTGTCCTTGCACACACTGGTAAACAATACCACCGTACTTAACAATATCATTTACACGATAACGTGTACCTATTGACCAAGTAGCTCTCCAAGTATCACTATCAGATAATACTGTCCAATCTGTTTGATTTGCTTCTAGTCCTAATAATGCTGTTGCGGCAGAAACATGCTGATTAAGAGCTTTATAAACTTTACCATTATAACGTACAAGGTCATTTGTTCTGTATAATGTATTTGTTGTCCAGTTATATTTCCAGTCTGCTGATGAAACAGCAACTAATGTCCATTTTCCAATATCAGCAACTAGACCATCTGTACCTGAACTAAACGTAGCGGCAGAAACGTGTGATTCAGTACATTCGTAAATACTTGCTCCATATTTTACTAAGTTACCAACTGCATAATGAGTACTTACTGTCCAAGTATCTTTCCAAACTTTACCTTCTGTTTGTTTTTTCCATTTTGGACTTGCCGGTGTTACATCTGTACCTGCTTCGTCATTATAAAAAGTTCCAGCTGTATGTGTTCTCAGAGCAACATACGTATAACCGTTGTATTCAACCATATCATCTACGATATAATCGTTACCACCAGTCCACGGACCCTTCCAGTTAAATCTAATTCTACTAAGTTTAAATTCTGCCATTTTCTTTACCTTTTACGTATTTAGTTATACTCCTGTTGGGTATGTATAATCCTCATTTATTCTTGCTACTAAGTTTCCGCTATCGTCAATATAGTAACTAATGTTTCTGTTATCCCATCTAAATTGTTCATAATTTAGATTCGTGTAAACTCTCTTATGATTTACATCTCTTCCTTCAAGGAAATCTTCGCCTTGTTGAAAATCTTCATAGTTCTCTGCAGGATCACCTTCTTTATTAATCTGTATACTATCGTGACTTCTTAATTGATCAACTTTTGCAATAAACAATTCACCTTCATCAGTTCTT
>TARA_B100001113_G_scaffold326109_1_pt1 | contig 20903 bp, 28 predicted proteins | sample TARA_B100001113 | Tara Oceans TARA_B100001113 (sample SAMEA2622402) | marine metagenome | biome: marine biome (ENVO:00000447); feature: deep chlorophyll maximum layer (ENVO:xxxxxxxx); material: "saline water (ENVO:00002010), including plankton (ENVO:xxxxxxxx)" | depth 50 m | reverse complement strand
ATGTAGATTGAGCCACTCCTGCCGCGATGAAGAGTGAGATACCTGACCCGATCCCCCACTTACTCACCAGTTCATCTAGCAGGAAAACTAGATATGACCCCAGGAAAAGCTGAGAGACGATAACGACATTTGCCCAACCTACCCCATAATCATAGATCAGGGTCTCGTGGGGGTCCAAGAATCCGTAAACCTGTGGTATTGACTCGACCGGAATCATGAACAACACCAGAAGTTTCTGAATTCCTTGATACAGTTGCTTGTCTGCTGAGTCTTGAAGGTCTAGTTGAATTATCTTAGCGCCCGCGAAGAGTTGCATAATGATTGAGCCAGTTACAATTGGTCCGATGCCAAGATGCATGATTGATCCTGATGCACCTGCCATAATTGACCTGAACGAGGAGAAAATATCAAGGGTTGAATCGGAGAGTCCGTATATCATGACGTTGGTCATCATGAAATAGATAATCAGTACAAGCGTGGTAGTCCACAACTTTTGGTTGAATCTGACATGTCCCTCTGGCTTGGTTATACTGGGGTAGACATCAACGAGCCTTGAAAGTGCGTACAACCTACTTGACTCGCTTCCGGTGTACAGGGAGACAGATATTCCGAGTCCCGCTCCAAAACCTAGCAGAGCAACTCCCACAAGGAGGAATCCGACGGTGGCTGGATCGACCCATCCCCACCAGGCCAGACTCAAGACAAACAGAAGCCAAATAGTAGGCTTGGTGGCCTTGCCAAATGGCATTTCTTTAATCGATTCTGGGAGATCCGTAATTGTCCCCCAAACTACATACCCCACGTAAACAAATGATACGACATACATTTGCAGGGCTCGCGTCTGGACTTCCCCTGTAGCGTTGAGTAAGTCATCTTGGAGCCAGTAGAACAACCCGCCCCAGTAAAGGCCGGCTATTATCAGGAGCCATGGATATGAGACTCGTCTTTCGACCATGCTAATGCCTGCCTAGGAGTTTACTCCTCTTCCCATTCTCCCCAATCTTCGCTATCCTCAGAGTCTGGAGATAATGATACTGAGCCCCCAGCTGCCTCGACCTTTGCCACCGCACGGGGGCTGGCTTCGCCAACGATAACTTTGAGTGGCTTGGATATCGGCCCCTTGCCGAGGAGCTTGTCATAACCCATCTCAGTGAGGTTGATCTCGTCTTCATCCGACAACTGAGACAACTCACTGACGTTAATAGAGACATTGACCTTTCTGAGACTTGGGTGCCTGTTGAATCCATGCATACCCCAATGTCCCGGAAGATACTTGTTTCGGAACATTACCTTGTGTTTTCCTATACCGGCTCTACCTCTGCCGCCTCTCTTTCCGGCCCCTCTTCCGGCTTTCTTTCCGCGACCGTGATATCTACTCCTTCCGCGGAATTTGTTTGTCCTCGATACCATCTAATCACCTCACATCATCCTATCAGCAAGATCGCTGATCGCTTCTCCTCTGAAGCCCAGAGCCCCACCTACTGTGTATGCCCTCTTGATGCCTCCCCATCCTTTGCTCCCCCTTGGTGGGTGAAGTCTGAAAATGGGTTTCATCCCTTCTACATCTTTCATTGATGCGTCACCCGAAGCGATAGCCTCAGAAAGCTGTTTGATTCCAGAAAAGTTGCTAAATTCTTTGATAACAGCGTCCGTTACCGGTTTGTCCCCCGACATCCTGCCTCTCTCTTTGATCAGCTTCTCGATTGTCTTGGCATCTACTTCTCCCCAGGTCACGTAGTCCTTGGACTTCTTCAGCATCCCTCTGTATGAAGGGTTGTCCATCACAATGGTCGCGTGGTTGACCCTCGTCAGATTTAGCATCGACATGGTTTCACGTATCTTTCGAGTGACTCCTCTGTCACTCCTAGCTCTTATAACCAAGTAGCTCAACTTAATTCCCTCCCTCTGATTATGCTGAGTCTCCTGTGATCTCCTTCAGTCAATCTTGTTTTGTTGAGCTCCACGAGGGCGTTGAATGTAGCCTTAGCGAAATTAATTGTCGTCCTAGTCTGTCCAGAGGATCGTGACCAAACGTCGGTCACTCCGGCAAGTGTGAGAACTCTCCTACCGTAGTCTCCTATAACGAGGCCCTTACCAGCAGGGGCAGGCATCAAAGTAATCCTTGTAGAGCCTGATCTTCCGGTCACCATGAATGGGACACTTGTACCAGGGCCCTCCGAAGATTCCCATGATCCATTACCCCTCATGACTGGAATCATGTTGAGTTTTGCCTTATCGATGGCTTTTCTTATGGTGCTGGCAACTTCTTTGCCTTTGCAGACGGACAGCCCGACATATCCATCGCCGTTTCCTACTGCACAGAGCACATTGAATCTGACCCTCCTACCGGAGTCAGTCATTCTCTGGATCATATTGACTGCCAGAACATCATCGGTTATGTCGGGAAGAAGTGCATCGACAATTTCGACCTCCCTTATCGGCAGACCGGATGATAGAGCCTCCTCATATGTGAGAATTTGTCCGTTCATTACCATCCTCCCGAGTCTTGTCCTAGGCTGCCATGACCTGAGAGAAGCGAGTGGATCTGGCCCTCCCCTTCTCCTGCCTCTTTCTCCGGAGTTATCATCCGCAGACTGAAGAGCTTTTGCCAATCCAGGGGCGAGAGTGATCTCCTCGATGGATTCTGTTTCTTGGGTTTGTTCTTCGCTCATTGATGGGCCTCCTCGATAGCTTGTATTGAAGCTTCCAATGCAGAAGCTTGTGAGTCGTCGATGTGTTCTCCATTCACTCTCTCTTCGTTGGGAAGTACTGATTCTCCGTGAGGCACTTCCAAGCCAGCATCAACCATCCCTTTCAGAGCTGCGAAAACCCTACTCCCGGAGGAGGAAGCGGCCAGTCCAATATCCAAGACAGCAGAGGAGTTACCAGACGAGATTGCCTTCTTGGCCAGCGCGTATCCTGCCAAGTAGCATGCAGGGACGGATTTTTTCGATGAATTAGCAGGCCATGAGTACGAATCAACCAATGATTTTCCGTTAACAGACTCTATCACATTGTCCCCACCGGGGCTGTAGGAGATCAATTGGCAGGTAACTTGAGTGTTGGAGACTCTGACAACCGCTCTCGGTGCTCCGCTTCTCAGTAATCTCATTCTCCTGTGATAGTCTGTCTTTCCTAGACGCCGGCGCTTAGGCCTTAGTCTCTGACTTTTACCATGTGCCATCAGTTTCCACCTCCAATTTCTATTCCATCGATTTCCATGTTGGATCTCATATGTGCTATCGAGCGGTAAGAACCCCCCTTCGCTTTCCTGTAGTAGTATCTGTATTGAGTCCTGGTTAACGTCCCGTCCTCACGGAATTCCTTGAGCTCTCTCCTCTGTGATCTAATGAGTCTCATCCACCTTTCTTTCTTGGGAGCTCTAGCGTTTGAGCTTCCTTTTCTAGATCCATGGCCCTTTCTCCTGCCTTTCGCCCTTTGGTGAGCGGCCTTTCTTGCCCTGGATCTGCTTGTACCCTTGATTGGCCTGACCTTGATTATCCCGTCTTCAATTAATCTTCGAACATCGTCCTTTTGCACGGCAGAGATAACCTCGTCCAGATAGTCCGGATCTATCCAGATTCTGTGTACTCCGACGGGCCTTCCTTCCTTTTGCGACATTATTGAAGCGGCCATTCTCCTCTGATTGGTGATAATCATTCAGAGATCCCCCTTTCTTACGATTTTCCTTTGATTGAGGACTCTGATGCCTAGCGAATTCGCCCTATCATGGATCTCCAGCCTCTTTCTGTTGCCAACTCTGGCGCCGATCCTAATGGCTTGTGTTTCTGGATCTAAGCCCTCGAGATCATTTTGATTGTGAACCATGACTTCTTCAAAACCAGATGGATGGAGTCCTCTCGCAGATGATATCTTTCTGTATCCTATTCTGACCATAGGAGGCCTGTACTTTCTGTTCAGTCTCATTTTAGATTGGAGGCCATTCGGCTTTCTCCAGCTTGATCGAGACAGTCTCTTGTATCTGTACCACTCTTGCCTTCGGAAAGCGGGTTGCTTCTTTTTCTGCTGTGCTCTGAAAGACAGGGCCTTCGCGGTCTCTTCGTCCAATACTGGTTTCTGACGAGCTGTGTGTATGTCATCCCAATCATCATCCTCGAAGAAGTCATCGTCCTCCTCGAACTCGTCATCAAAGCCATCATCGAACTCGTCGACGTCTGCATCGTTTTCACTGGGAACTGAATCAGTTTCTTGCATACTTGGATTGTCAAGAAGTCTATCGATAAGGTCTGACTTTTTTCCACCGACCTTCAGTCCCCTCTCTCTGAGTAGTTCCTTCAGCTCGGGAACGGTCATTGTCTCATATTCATCTGTCAACTCTATGCCCCCTTGGAAACTATGTAAATACCATCTTGGAAGACCCTTCTGTCTCTCTTCTTAATTTTGCAGGATCTTTCAATGTTGGCAGCCGTCTGTCCTACCTTTTCCCGGTCCGCCCCTTTGACTGTAACTTCTGTCTTATTCTGTATTTTTACCTCTACCTCTGATGGAGTCCAAGGTAGTTTGGCAACCCTAGGGACCTTCTCTCCGAACAGGTTGTTGATCACCATTTTGTCACCTTCCACCTTCAACGTCATCGGAAAGTGACTGTAGACTGCCTGTAATTGGTATTCGAATCCTACTTCCACGCCTTTGACCATGTTCCTGAGATGGGCGGCCCATGTTCCGGCTATCGCTTTCTCTGGCCTTCTTGGCAGGTCGCAGAAAACCTCTATTCCGTCCTGTGACTTCCTAACTGTAACCTTGGGGTGCCTAAATTCTCTGGATATTGAATCACCCCCGTTGGATATAGTAACCTCATTGCCATCAATGGTTACACTGGAGTCATTTGAAAATTCGATTAAGTGGACTATATGGTCTAACCTTGGCATTTATTTCAACTCCTTAGAAGATATACGCTAGGAGGCGTCCTCCAACACGCTCCTTCTTAGCCGCATAGTGGTCCATGATTCCTTGATTTGTAGTAACGATGAGGAGACCAAAATCTCTTGCTGGGAGGTATCTTGATTCCCATTTATCGAAATCCGCTCTCTTGACAGAGTACCTCGGTTTTATGACGCCACATCTATTGATGGCTCCGATGAGTTCCACTCTGTAAGATCCCGCCCTTCCGTCTTCAATTCTCTCGAATTCTCCAACGTATCCAGACTTCTGCATTATCTGCAACATCTGCCCTAGTAGTTTGCTTGCCGGTTTCACTGAAACCTCGTAATGTCCTGCCTGCTCGGCATTGAAAATGCGCGTGAAGGCGTCGCTTAGTGGATCGTATTGCATCTTATCACCTCATGAATATTTCTTGAATCCTATTTCCGGAGCTGTGTCCCTAAAGCATTGCCTGCAGAGCCTGAGGCCATGTCGCCTGATCATTCCTCTTTTTCTCCCGCACCTTCTGCAACCGACTGATCTACCGATTCTCTCGCCATGATCTTTTGCCATACTATTCTTCCTCCTCGTATCCGACAATTTTCAGATTGTAGCTCTTTGAAAACCAAGCTCTGGATTCGTCAGGCCCAACCCTATGGCTAGCCGCAACTCTTCTGGATTGTTTTCTCCTTCTAGAAACTCTATGCCCTGGCCTTTCCAGAACGACATTGACATCCATTCCAAAGATCCCAATGTCGGGATCATACTTCTGTCCTGGGAAGTCGGTGTAGTCTGTTATTCCGAATGACAAATTGCCGGAGGCATCGAAATTGTACGATGGGAGCGTGTGTTGACGCACCCAAAAGGCGTCTTTGAGGAACGCATTAATTGTCTCTTTGTCTCTGATTGTTACCTTGCAACCGATTGGTGCTCCCTTTCTGGTACCCAGGTCCCGGTTGGTGCTGGTAGCTAGAGTTCTTACTGGAACCATTCCAGTAACCATCTCTAGGGCTTTCTCTGCGAGTTGTAGTCTCTGACCGCCTTCTCCGACACCTATGTTGACCGAGACCTTAGTAATTCGAGGCGTCCTCATCAAGTTCATTTGTTGACTCATGATTGCTCCTCCTTGGGTATGTCGGACTCGCTGGATACAACGAAGACGTAATCGGCGATTGTCCCAAATTCATCAAATTGAACTTCGTTGGCCTTTGATGATCTCTTGATCTCACGCCCCGTAACGGTGGCCATCTCGCCGATGTGGTTTCCACCGGTCAGGTATGCTAGAGATCCTTCTTCGAACTTGTGGTGGGACTTAATCTTCTGATCTGGGAGGGTTATGACTAGTGAGTCCCCCGTACGATAATCCGGATTCTCATCAAAAATAATGTTCCTGCCGTCATGTAAGTGTAGCTGGGTCTTTCCGCCCTTAATTGTGGTCTTTCCAGTGACCCGACAGAATTTAGTGGAGGCTTCCTTCGAGGAAATGGGCCTGTACCTCAATTTCCCATTTGTGTCAAGGACGCATCTGTAGTTATTCTCTCCAACAGTCAGTACGTCCATGAGGCCGACGCCCCTCCCGGTGTCAGTTTCAAGCTCTCCATCAACCTTGATTAGCCTTGAGTGTGTGATGCGCTTTGCTTCCCTCCTGTTTTGGGCTACTCCCAAAATGTCCCTTAATATGACTCCGAGAGGCATACATCTGTCCAAGGGGTGTCCGCAAGGATTAGGCTTCTGAATCCATATTGAGGACTTCCTAGGTAGTGGCCAGCTCCTGGGCATGGTCAATCTCTTCATATGACTACTACTCATTCTGAATCTCCTCCTTTTGTCCTCTCGATGAGTTTCTTTAGTCGCAATGTGTCGCCCTCGAACAATTTAGTGACTATTACGTTGGATGGGCGTATAGGAATCGCTTCTTCCTTCCCGTCTGCAGTCGAGATAGTAAGGCCGTCTACGAAAATCATTCCGCTTCCTGTGTCTACCCGTGCTACCTTACCTACTATCCCAGCCCTTCCTCTGGGTTGACCCAACCTCTTGCCCTTCGTGTCTGATTTAGCACTGTTTGGATGTCCGAAATCTCCTCTGACGACTTCAACTTCATCACCGGTCCTCACTGTAACTGTTCTGATATTGATCAAATCGGGATCTTCCGAGACTAGCCTAGCTCTCATCCTCTTCCTCTTAACGTGAGTCGGGGCATCAGATTGACTCAGGCGTTGCTTGCTCGCTTTGCTGCTTCTTGTCATCTTCTCACCTCTATACAATCTGCTTGGCGGTCGCAGCGATTCTAGGCCACCTTTCTGCTGCTTCCCTGCTTACTGGGCCTTTGATATCGGACCCTTGAACTTCTCCTCGATCGTTTGTAATCACGCATGCATTGTCCTCGAATTGTACCCATGTCCCATCTACTCTTCTAAAGGGCCTTGATTGTCTAATAACAACAGCATTGTACATTTGCCTGCGGGTTTCTGGAGTTCCCCTCTTCACAGTGACCTTTGTCATGTCACCGACACCAGCAGCTGGATACCTTCTGGCTACTCCTCCCTTGCTTAGTACTGTGATGAGTTGCACTACTTTGGCACCGGTATTGTCTGCGCATTCCAGCTTCGCTTGAGACGGAAGAGCCTTAGTAACTCGTCCTGGAATTCCCTTCATTCCTCGACCCCCTTCTCAATAACACAGAAATTTACGGTCTTGGATAATGGCCTGCATTCCATTATACGGACTCTATCTCCTACTTCGACCCCGCCTATGCAAGATGGAAGATGCGCAGAATATCTTCGAGTCCTCTTCTCATATCTCTCGTACTTCTTCATGTATCTCGTGATCTCTCTTTCTACGACGATTGATCCGGACATTCCGGTCGTGGAGACTTGTCCTTCGATTATCTGGCCTCGTAGCCTAAGACTCCCATAAAACGGACAGTTAGCGTCACCGTCCCAGTCCCCTGTTGGCGGTATCACATCGACTCCGATATCCCTGATTTCAGCCATCTTAGTACCTCCTACCGATTCTTTCCTCTGCTCTCTGAGTGACTATAGAGCCATTAATTGGCTCTCCTGAGTCAATAGTGAATGTAATGACATCCTTTGCAAGAGCAACCTCACCTGATTTCGTGCTGATTAAAATTGTTCTCTTTGTCTCGTTGAGGACAGTCCCAGAGATGCCAATCAATGAAGGGTCGCTTGATTCAGTAACTGTAAGGTTGTGGGAAATCCATGGTAAATTGATTATTTTCGACATCATCTTACCTCCACCTTGTATCCATTTTGCTCTAGGACCTTGGCCGCCTTTTTCTTGTGATCTCCTTGAAGCTCTATAGTACGGCCCTTCACGGTCCCCCCACTGGCACACGCTCCCTTCAGAATCTTCGCCAGTTGTCCCAAATCTATCGCTGAGTCGTCTATTCCCTCCACGGTTGTCACCATTTTCCCATAACGTCTGCGAACTACGGAAATCACTGCCTTCTGTTGTTCCTTGGCGATCTCCTGGCAAATGCAAACCTCCTGCGGCAGGCCACACGTATTGCATATCCCAGATATCTACTCACCCCCTTTGGAATTTTGATTAATCTTAGTCAGAATCCTCGCAATGCTCCTGCGGGTCTGTTTGTAGGATCCGGAATTGGAGGAGGAGCCACCAAGGGCCTGTTGTGCGCGGAGTTGCAAAAGCTCATCCTTAAGATCGTCCAAGGTCCTGTGCAGCTGCTCAGAACTCATAGTCTCGATGTCCCTAGGGCTGACGTGCGACATTCACTCTTCCTCCTGATTTGAGTCCGCTTCAATCTCAGCCATCTTCTCCAGAGCGGAGTCAATTACTTCCTCAGCATCTGGTCCGGGTTCCTCGACAACGTCAGATGGTTCCTCCTCCTCTGGTATGATGTAAGAGACATCCTCTAAGGGAGGGAGGCCGACTTCGTGCCTATCCATGATCGTGACTTCGTGGGGAAGCTTTACTCCAGGCCTCATTATTCTGACTGAACACCCTACTGTGCCGAGTTTCTTGACTGCGACAGAGTATCCGACGTCCATGAATTCGAGAGCGGTTTCGCCACAGAACTTTATGTGACCTTGTTGGAACTTTTCGACCCTGTGCCTAGCACCTGTTATCTTACCACTCAGGGTGACCAAGCAACCTCTGGCACCAGCATCCATTATGCTTTGTGCAGTGCTGTGACCAGCTCTACGGAAGAACCAGCCCCTCTCTAGGGAGCTTGCCATTCTGCTGGCCATGACCTGTGCGTTCAGGCGTGGTTCTGAGATCTCCTCTACTTCCAGCTTTGGATCTTGCAGTTTGAAATCGTCTCTAAGCCTAGTCTCAAGCTCGCGTATGACCTTTCCTTTCCTTCCAATGACCCTTCCTACTTGCTCAGCCTGTAAGGTGACCTTCGTGCCTTCAGGCGTCCTTTGGAATTGAAGGCCACCGAAACCTGCTCTCTCTGTTTCCCTGAGGAGATATTCTCTGACAAGCTGCCTCTCTACGTTCCTATGAATGAAAGTCCTGACAGTATTCTGCGACATCAGAAATCATCCTCCTCATCTTCATCCCCGAAGTATTCAAGGAATATTTCTAGATTCACCTGATAGTGATTTTTGGGAGTTGCACGCCCTTGGGCCCTTGGCCTGAAATGCCTCGCTATCTGTCCCCTGTGTGCAGCTAGATGTGTGATTGTCATATCTTCGGGATCAATGGTATCGAACCTTTGCCTAGCGTTTTCCATGGCACTGTTGATGAGCTTGATGAACTCCTTTGAGGCCTTGTTAGGGTACTTACCAGGGCCCATCTTCCCTTTCCTGTGACCTGCCATGGTGTTCCCGCCTCTCCCTCTTCTGGATCTTCTTACGTATGGAACAGCCCTCTTCTTGTCTATGACGTCCTCAAGATAGGATATCGCTGAAGCAGCGTTCATTCCACGGAGTGCTTTGGCAATGTGATAGCAGTGCTTGTGGTGCATGTCGATATTCACTGCCCTAGCTGTGACAAGGTTTGATCCCTCGAGAAGCTGGGTATATCCGCTCTGTGAGTTACCTGTTCTTCTGCTCATAATTTCACCTATTTCAATGCCACATGGGTTGAGGATCTAGTCGCACCAACACCTGGGCCTGTGTGGGTTACCGACTTTCTTGTGATTGCGAACTCTCCAAGGGAATGTCCAATCATCTCTGGGACTATCTCGACATTAACGAACTCCCGTCCATTGTGAACTCCCACCGTCTTCCCTACCATTTCTGGTAAGACGTAGAGCCCTCTGCAGTGTGTCCTGATGACTCGGTCCCCATCACTGGAACGAATCTTCTCGAGGAGTTTCTCTGATTCGGGATTCAGTCCCTCGTACATCCTCACTATCGATCTCTTAGCGCGGGAGGGCATCAGTGATGCGATACTGATTGCCTCGTAGTCATCTTCAGGAGGCATGAGGGGCATCTCCAGAAGCTGATCAAGGGTGTACCCTCTCCAGAGGAATTCTTTCTTCCTTCTCTCACTGATCTTGGATCTCCTCTTTCTGGCCTGCCTTCTTGCAAGCTTAGGGGACCTGAAAGCCTTCTTTGAACGACGTGCCAAACTACTCGACCTCCTGTTGCCTTACTCTTCCTCGACCAGTTCTCCTTGGAGCTATGTTACCGACCTTCTTGCCTGGAGGTGTATTTCTGCTGACAGAGTTTGGTCCGTGAACAGCCTGATGGTTACCTCCACCGTGAGGGTGATCTACTGGATTCATTGCTACACCAGATACGGTTGGGTATAGCTTTCCTCTAGCCTTGGCCCTGTAATGGGCCGCCCCTGCCTTCATGAGTGGCTTTTCTGTCCTACCATGGCCACCAAGAACACCAATCGTAGCTCTGCATGTGGCTAGTAGTTCCTTTATTCTGCCACTTGGAAGCCTGATTCTTACCTTATCGCCGACTCTGCTTTCAACTGTGGCCGAATTACCGCCGGATCTAGCAAACTTTCCGCCGTCACCGGGTCTAGATTCAACATTAGAAACTGGGGTTCCCTCGGGGATGCTTCCGAGGATTGTCACATTTCCTGGTTTGAGATCTACCTTTTCGCCGAACGAAACCGGCTGACCTACAGAAATTCCCTCTGGCGCGGCCATATGTCCCTCTGTGCCATCTTCAAACTTGATTTTCGCAAGAGGAGCGGTGTGTGCTGGACTGTGAACTAAGCCTACTACTTGCCCGATGCTTTCTTTGACTCTTGGAAGATTATTTGCTGCTGGGAACCTGTGGCTTGATACCCTATTTTTAGGACTCGACCCCCTGCGTTGTGAACGTGTTCTCTTACCCATAATTTCACCTCATCAGAAAGCACCCAGCTTGAGTGCGGCCTCCTCTGCGTCATATCCCTCAGCAAGCCGCACGGATGCGTGTTTACCGGTGATTGTAATTCTAGTGTTGACCTTCGCAACCTTGACTTCGAATAATTCCTCAACAGCTCTTTTTATCTGAGATTTGGTTGCATCTCTGTGGACTATGAATTCTATTCGATTGTTATTCTGCAGGAATCCTATGTCTGGGTCGGATACTCTCCTGGCCTCGAGAGTCTTTTCGGTAATCCACGGCATCACTATAATATCAAACGGATCACTCATGTTATCACCTCATTGCCTCGATGGCTGATTTCGTCCATACTGTTAGCCTGCCCGCATCTCCACCTGGTGCCAGATCCTCCGCACAGAGATCTTTGACGATGACGACATCAACGCCGGGAACGTTGGATGCGGCCTTGTGAAGTCCTTCTTTGCTTGATACGACTAAGAGTACTGACTTTGGGGTTCTTGTCTTTCTCCCTCTCATTTTCCCTTTACCCGCTCGAATTGATTTTCCGTTCCTAGCCCTAATCAGGTCTTCCCCTAGGCCCATACCTTCCATCATTGCCACGAACTTTCTGGTTGAGTATTGGAGAGGCAGTGATTCAACATCATATTTCTCGTCTGAGCCTCCTCTGGACTCGACGTAGTTGTCTATTATAATGGGGAAATTGGTACCTTCTGCGAATTTATGACCTCTCGCGAGGACCATCGAAGGATTAGCTGTGGCCGCGATGGCAGAGTCTCTGGCCGCTGCCTTTTGTTTGGAATTGAACTTCTGTGACCAATCCTTGTCCACCTTGGGGCCGTGAGCTCGCCTTCCTCCGCGCGTGTGCGGGTTCTGTGCACCAGTCCTCTGACCTGTCTTCCTCATAATTCTAGACACACCTCTTCCCTTGCCCCACCACTCGACTGAGTGTTTCATTCCGGGTTGTGGGGACTTCTTTCCATCGTGTTCCCTGTGGCCATAAGGCTGGCGACGGTTAGCTCTGGATGAGTGGACGGCGGAGCGGATTAGATCACTCCTGATTTCTGAGGAGAAAGAGTCGGGGAGCGTTACGGCCTTTCCTGGCTTGGCCTCTACACTGAAAGATTCGGCCAAGAGGCCAGCGTCGAGTTCTTCCTGCTCGACAGAGTTAACCAAATCGTATGCCTTTACCTTCAAAATTAGACCCCCTGCTTGCTAGATGTGCTCACGTACGTTAAGACGACCTCAGGCTTCTCTTGACGAGGTCTGATTGGGTCACGGAATCTCAGCATTCTCTTAGCTGGCCCTGGTAGACTTCCCTGGAATAGAATGTAGGGATTGTTCACTTCCCCATAGTTCAGAAACCCTCCGGCTGGGGTTATTTCTGATTCACCGGGATTTGAAATCCTCAGGATCCTCTTGTTGAGCTCCGTTCTCTGATGGTATCCCATCTGTCCTGCTTGGGGGACAGTCTTCCTAACGTACCCTGTACCGAAATCTCCGAGGTTACCTGCCTGACGTCTCCTTTTACTGTTTTTGTGACTTAGGATTTTGACGCCCCATCTCTTAACAGCGCCCTGCCACCCCTTGCCCTTGGTTACGCCAACTACATCAACGTCCTGACCAGCTTGCCAAACATCAGAAATATCGATTTCTCCACCTAGTCTCTCTGATGCCCATTCGAGTTTTGCTAGGTTGTCACTCCCTGTAAGACCAACCTCCATAATTTCTGGAGTCTTGCCCGGGACGCTCTTCACCATTGAGGGTTGTGTGGATACGATGAGTCTGACTTCACAGAGTTCATCTTCCTTTAGTGATTCTAGCGCTCCTTCAGCGGAACCGGACCTGGTAGGTATCCTACCGCCTCTCTTGGCAGGCTTCCTGCCTTGTTCAGCGTCTCTCTCCCCTCTTGTTTGATTTGCTAGTCTGGGCATGAGGCCGTCTGGACTTGCCTCCGACAAGTCTGCCCACACCTCGCCGGCGGTTTGCATGCCGTAGGGAGTCATCCTGTACCCTCTTACTGCTAGAACCTTCATTGGGGGGGCCTCTACTACTGTTACTGCCTTCCTGATCTCCTGACCTGCAGATGTCGAGTTTGGATTTGTGTCTCTCATGAGTACGTGTGTCATTCCAGCTTTCCAACCAGCGAAACCGAGTACTCTGACATCAGAGTCATTGTTTTCTGGCCACGCTTGAATTCTTCCAAACTTTCTGAGTGCCCTTTTACGAGGGCTAAAGCCCATGCTACCTCGGCGGGGTCTACTCTTGTCGGCCATTCAAGTCCTCCTTGTTAAATTACCGAAAATCAGCCGTAAACGGCATTTCTCCGGGCTAACCGCGTTATGGAGACACCGTGACACCACGCCAGCTTTCCGAGTGGTCGGCTGGTTTTGAGGATGCTATTGCAGTGCCTTCAGGTGTCTGGTATCTCACGCAGTGAGCGGGTTTGCGACAAACATACCCTATATGAACGAATCGGGAACCTAGATTCTCGACCATTAACTGATGGGTATGTATGAAAGCATTTTCAACCCCTGCGATATTAGGGGCATCCATGTCACCCCATGTCAGTCATGCTTTGCTCAATGACGGCATGGTTGAGGCTCGTGCATACCAGCTTGAGGCCGTTGACGAAGCTCTGTCCGGCTCGATGCTCCTAGTGATGCCAACTGCTGCCGGAAAGACAGCGGTGATATGGATGATGATTTCAGAAAAATTAGCCAGAGGGGGCAAAGTGATAATGATAGCCCCGACTGTAGGCTTGGTAGAGCAACACATTCGGTCGCTTAGAGATGTATTGAACATAGAAGACAGGATTATCTCGATCACTGGGCAAATCCCCCCCTCAAAGAGGATCGAGAAGTGGGAAGGCGCGAGAGTTGTAGTTGCAACGCCCAAAGTAGTGGTTAATGATGTGAAAAATGGAGTGTTGGATGTATCGGGCTTTTCTTTACTCGTTGTTGATGAGGCGCATCACTGCACTGGCGATCATGCAATGGCTCAGGTTTGTGATCATTACATCTCAAAAAACGAGAACCCGCATGTCCTTGGAGTTACGGCTAGTCCTGGTCACAGGCCTGAAACTGTCAGGGAGATATGCGACAGGACAGGAGCAGTAAGAATCCATATTAGAAATTCTGAGGAAGGAATGCTCCAAGGTTATCTTTCAGAGCTTGAAATCGTAGAGATAACTGTGGCGGTTCCGAATGAAATGATGGTGCTATCTGATCCTTTCAAGATTTGGCAAAGGGGGATAGTGGACAGGGAAAAGAGACTTGGAAGGTACGTCATGCCTGGAATGATAAATTTCTCAGGTCTATCCAATGCGATGGACAGAGCCAAGTCGGCAATCAACAGGGGCGAGGCAAGCGGTTATCGTTCGGTTTCTCAGATTGCTGTGGCTATGAGATTGCACCACCTTATCAATTGTTTAATGAGTCAAGGAGTCTCAGCTTCCAGGGAGTATCTAGACAGGCTTGAAGAGGAGGAGAGTGGAAATAAGAAATCTGTAAGAGATTTCCTCAGGGATAATAGGATAAGAGATCTTAGAGAAAAACTTGCTGTGATGGATGAGATTCACTCCAAAATCGGTGCCGTGAGGAGAATGGTGAGGGAGAGGATAAGAAGGGATTCGGAGAGTAGAGTAATCGTATTTGCCAACTACCGGGACACTATCGCATCTTTGGATGAGTCTCTTGAGGGACTAACGGGGGTCACTCCTGTTCGCTTTGTTGGCCAATCCTCCAGAGGGGGGAGAAAAGGACTTTCAGCCAGAGAGCAAGTAAGGAGGCTGGATGAATTTAGGGACGGTAATGCCAATGTCCTGTTAGCTACTTCGATTGGAGAAGAGGGTTTGGATATCCCATCCGCCGATCTTGTTATCTTCTACGAGCCGGTCTCTAGTGAAATCAGGACAATACAGAGGAGGGGGAGGACAGGTAGGAAGAGGCTTGGGGAGGTCATTGTACTGATTGCCGAGGGGACCAGAGACGAGGGCGCGAAAGCCACCGCTCTTAGGAGGGAGGAAAACATGCAGAGAGCGGTCCACAGAGTGAGCAGAAGCTTGCCGAGGAAACATCACTCTGATCTTTCTAATCTACCGGGATTCAGTGTTGTTTCAGAAGGTTTAGTGATGGACTCGGTAGATTTTGTAAAAGCTCAGAGAGAAGAGCGAAGGTCATCAATGTTAGAAAAGGACGAAACGGCTTCTGAACTTTATACCAGAAAGTCTGAGGCCTTGTCATCAGATTCAATAAGGCCGAGGGGGCAATTTGGATTGGAAGATTTTCAGAACTAGTCCCCAATAACAGCAATCCTGGTTCTTAATTGAGCGAATCTGGTATTGTGGTTGCCGAATGCGAAGGAAAGTAGCTCTGTCAGGTGGATTACCGGCATGTTTGTTGGGATACCAGTGACTCTTGACGCCTTTCCTTGATAGATATCCATAACTGAGTGGGAGAGGTTGCAAGCACTGACTATTATTTCTGCACCCTCTTCTTTTGCCTCCGAGATTACTGCTGCGGATTGCCTTAGGACAGTTGGCTCCTCGGAGAATATTCCGGGTGCACCTACACTCAGAATTCTCCCCTCCCAGTTTATTGGGATTCCCCCAAGGGCTACTATGAGTTGCTCAAAGTAGTCAGGGTCATTGACACTGTCCCCGCCACATGCCCCTTCAATTTGGAAGTAAGGGCTGTAATATCCGGCTACTCTGAAATCAAATTTATTGACTGCAAGTTTCTCAATTTTATCGAGGCCAATCTCATCGACAATCACATGGAGGAGATGGTGGACATCTGTCTCCCCTGAGAAATGCATACCACACGTCTTGGCTAGAACATCATTGATCTCCTTCATCAGTATGGGGTCTGAGCGGAGCTTCTGCATATCTTGTTTTAGATTTCCAGCTGTTGCCGCGCACGGGGTGATAATATCGAGTCCGTGAGACTCGGCCATAGCGAACGTCCTTGCGTTCAATGCCAGCTGAAGGCGTTCGTTTGCCTGCTTGATTATGCCGGCACCACATGATGTTGCGCCATGCAGGTATGTCAGCTCGAGGCCTAGATTTCTCGCTACTGCCTCCATGGTGTCAGCTACTTCTGGAGATCCGCTGTGGGCGGCATTTCCGGGGTGGTAGGCATACTTCAGAGGCACTAAAATCTACCATCCATTTCGTTGTATATGGCTATGACCTCGTGGTGATTTGAGACAGATGAGTTGAATTGCCTTGGCATTTTTCCAACCCCTGCAGGTGGGAAGACCATTCCCAGCAAGCTGTTCAGGACATTTCCCCCGGTTCTCGTGAATCCTAGCATCATCCTTGCTGTTACCCCTGAGAATAGGTTGCCTAGAAGCCCTATCGGACCGAGGACCTGTCGGTAAAGGACCGTGTCATTCACCTTGCCACTGCTTTTTACTGTCCAGCAATACCACCAGACATGCTTGCCCAACTTACCATTGAAAGCATCATTCTCTATTGCCTTAGTTCTTGCTTCAAGGAGCCCATCCGATACGGATTTCGAGTATCCCCCTCTTCTAAAAATTGGGACTAAGTCAGTCTCTGCTTTGATCCCGTTTTCAGAACCAATGATAGAGTCGATTTCAAATGCCCTTTCTGGGGCAGTTCTTGGATCGTTTCTCCTAGCCCACAAACTAGCTAGAACCGCTGGCCCTAGGAAGCCGTTGGCATAAGGGACGGCATCTGAGCTAGAATGCAACAGGGGGGCGCTATCATAATTTGTCATAGAGTGAATTTTTAGGGCTGTGGATTGTTCCATCGGGCCTATTACTCCTTGTGGCGTTTGGATCCCCTCCCTTGTGGCGGCAACCATCCAGGGGTGGGAAGATTCCCGCTTTCTCTCAAGTGCCCAGTGATCAACGATTAGATCCCTGATAACTTCTGACCCCGGGATGGGATCGATGCGAAGACTCAGCGAGTCATCTCTGGAAGATACGATACTGTCAACCCTGACTCTTCCGGGTAGAACCAGTTTTCCGTTTACGGAAACCACAGTTGATGGGTCATCATCATTCCCGTCCCTGAATGTGAGTGATCCGTCGTGACTTTCCTTGATGGCCCTCAAGGCGCTCAAAATCGAGATGTGCCCAGGAAGCGCACACGCCCACGAGTCCCTCCCAGTGGAATTCGTAGATGGGTCAAACCTGAACACTGAGAGCTCTACTTGAATTGTTTCAGCTTCAATTACGGGTACCGCGAAACCATCATCTCCGGCCGCCCCAACGGATGAACCACTGGCATACTCTGTGATTTCACCCACCATTCCCTCGACGAAGTTTCCAGAGTCATCGACCGCCGCCAGAGAAGGTAATGCTTTCATGGCCCACTCTGAGGCAGGAGAGTCGTAGTCAACATCACAGTCTATTCTCTCGATTATCCTAGTTGCTCCGAGCTTTTCGAAAAGGCCGTCCCACTCTTTACCTGACTCACAGAATAGCTCATAGCTCGTATCTCCGAGTGCGCAGACTGCGAAATGCACCCCTTCCAATCTGGATGCGGCATCTGAATTGGCAAACTTCCATAGTTCCTCTGCGTTATCCGGTTGCTCTCCTTCTCCCCATGTCGAGCACACGATGATGACTCTCTTCTTTGATGATAACGAGTTGAAGTCAAATCCATCCATGTCATGAACTGCCCCCTCCAATCCGTAGGACTTTGCGGTCTTAGCGAATTTGGAAGCCAGGCCTTCAGCGTTTCCAGATTGAGAACCGAAGAGAACGTCGAGTGACCTATCGCCAGAACTGAGGAACTCCTCAATTCCTCCGCCTACCGGAACGCTCTCTTCGGACATTCAAACACCCACCAGCTGTAAGCTGGACAGTTATTCCAGTGGTTCCCGATTATTGAATATGATGCTTGGGGCTTCTCAAGATAGGCGCGGAATTACCGATGGAAGGGATCACATGTCCAATCCGTCAAATTCGTCAGCGCCACCGGGGGATGCCCCTCTGCTGGATATTACGTCATCTATTCTCAGTATCATTACTGCTGTTTCAGACGCACTCTGAATTGCCTGTTCGACTACTCTGCTTGGCTCGAGCACTCTTGATTTGCTCATATCAGCAACACCACCTTCGTATACATTGACTCCAAAGTGGCTTTTTCCTTCTGAATGAGCCTTTCTGAGGTCGATGATAGTATTTACTGGGTCTAGTCCAGCATTCTCCGATAGAGTCCTTGGAATCACCTCTAGAGCTCCTGCGAAGGCTTCAACTGCCATCTGCTCCCTTCCTCCGATTCTCTCGGCGTAGGATCTCAGATCCCTGCTTATCGCTGCCAAGACAGACCCACCTCCTGTGAGAACGGCCCCATCCTCATGGGCTACAGCAACAACCCCGACAGCATCGTCGAAAGCTCGTTTGATTTCATCTACTACGTGCTCTGTTCCTCCTCTGATGAGTACCGAGACGCTTTTCGCTTGAGGGCATCCCTCAATGAAAACCATATCTGAGTCTCCGATTTTCTTCTCTTCGACGTTGGCCGCTACACCCAGGTCTTCCGGGGAGAGGTCATCGATATTGGTGACGATTCTGGCTCCCGTTGCCTTTGAAAGAGCCTCCATGTCACTCTTTTTTGCTCTCCTGATAGCGAAGATCCCTTCCTTGGACATGTAGTGTTGTGCTAGGTCATCTATTCCTTTCTGACAAATCACCGTGTTTGCCCCCACTGACTGAAACTTCTCTACGAGAGATTTCAGATACTGTTCTTCCTCGTCCAAGAACTGTGAAAGCATGTTTGGATCGGTAATTTGAATTTTGGCATCGACCTCGGTTTTCTTGACCTCGATCGCTGAGTTAATCAGAGCTATACTAGCCTCAGTGACAGATTTCGGCATCCCACTGTGAACTCTCTCTTTGTCTAATACAATGCCATCTACCAGTGCACTGTCCCTGATTGACCCGCCCTGCTTTTTCTGTATCTTGATGTCATCAACATCAACGGTGTTTCCATCGGAGTCGGTCTGTGCGACGGCTACGACTGCCTCTACGCTGATTTCAGCTAGGAAGTCTTTGACTGCGCCGGCACTCTTGCCAGTTAGAGCAGTTTTCGCGACTTCCTTGAGTATCTCTTCGTCGACCTTCAGTGCATGGGACTCAATCAGATCTGAGGCTTTCTCTGAAGCCAGTCTGAAACCTTCGCAGATTACAGTCGGATGAACGTTTTGTTCGATTAAATCCTCGCTTCTCTTGAGAAGCTCCCCCGCAATCACGACAGCACTTGTTGTCCCATCGTAACAATGTTGTTCCTGAGTCTTCGCTATTTCTATTATCATCTTTGCAGCTGGGTGCTCAATATCCATTTCCTTGAGGATTGTTGCGCCGTCATTTGTGATTACTACGTCCCCCATACTATCGACCAACATCTTGTCCATTCCCTTAGGACCTAAAGTCGATCTGACTGCATCTGCTACGGCCTTCGCCGCCGCGATGTTATTACTCTGAGCGGACTTACCGCTTGTTCTCTCCGTACCCTCCTTAAGTATGAAAATTGGTTGTTGACCGCCGTACATCTGCTTAAACTCCTGATTCTTGGAGAGCGCCCACCAAAGGGGGGGTCATAAGGGCTCGCACTGAGCAAGACATATCCAGATCAGTCATCATTCTGCTGGTCTAGCCATCTCTGGCCGTAGTGAGCCCACTGTTCCATGGTCCATCCTTCTGGCAATCCTGATTCTGGCAAAGAGGGGATTCCATCGGGAGTATCTTTGGGCGTATCATCTTCATTTTCCTCGGTGACTTCAGCTCTGGGGATGGGAGGAGGGGGCTGTTCGAAAATTTCCTTTGACCCCCCATACATCGAGTTGGCTACCTCATCAGACGATGGAAGAGGCGGGATTTCTGGAAGTGATCCAGGGGACCAGCTTCCTCCTGTAACCGACATCTCGTAGTCGTCTAGGGTCGAGATCTCCTCCAGTGGACTTGAAGCTGTCTTCATTGTCCGTACAGCGACCAGTAAAATCGCCACTACAGTTGCTATGCCAGCCAGGAGGAACAGGATGTTTCCTCCAAGCCAAGCCGCCTCTCCTGCAGAAACCCCATCATCTATGGGAACTGGCCTTTCTAGGGTAATCATAACGGTCCTTGAGATTTTGTCTATATCAGAATCTACATCCAGTGTTAGTTCAAAGGTCATTGAATCCTGAGACAAAGAATTGAGGTTTTCATCCGTTATTTCCAAGGTAACCACGATTAGCCTCGTTGTGTTAACGTCTAGGACGAAGTCCCTGTCTTCTTGTTCTATCCTCGCATTAACGATGTTGAAGAAGAGATCCGAGTCTCTGTCCACGTCTGTTCTGACTAGCTGAGCATCGGTAGGATGGTCATTCTTGACGCTGAATGTAAGCTCTAGGTCGTTGTCTGCCTCAGAAATGACCACGTCATTTGGAGGCAAAAGTACGATCCATCCTTGGTCTCCAACGCGGAATTCTGCAATTCCTGTTCCAGAAACTAAGGATTCCAAATCCTGGGATTCTTTGCTGGTTGCAATCATTGAAATCGTTCTATCCCCGAATGCATCATCGCCGAATGAGTAAGTTACAGTAACATTATATGAGCTTCCCGATTCTATGTAAGGCGTCCTGAGTCCATTTGAATCAGAGACGAGATTAATCGCTTCGGTGGAAACGTCTGGCAAGTGATCGAAGTCTATGTAAAAAGCGTCATCTACATTACCATTGTTAGTGACTTCCCAGTTCATGGTTCTCGGCGCATCGCCGCCCCTGAAAA
>TARA_B100001113_G_scaffold106058_1_pt1 | contig 21197 bp, 13 predicted proteins | sample TARA_B100001113 | Tara Oceans TARA_B100001113 (sample SAMEA2622402) | marine metagenome | biome: marine biome (ENVO:00000447); feature: deep chlorophyll maximum layer (ENVO:xxxxxxxx); material: "saline water (ENVO:00002010), including plankton (ENVO:xxxxxxxx)" | depth 50 m | reverse complement strand
CCAATTTCCCTTCCACGACGAAAGATAGATAATACCTGAGCATTGAAGATGCCCATGGCCGCCAGAGCGAGGAGAATCAAATACATTATTTGTGCTCCCGGTTTGTCTGCTTCGATGATGGCTTCCATGTCCTGCACCAGATAGTCAATATCACGGGGAATCCATTCCCCTTTGTCTTGTACAGGCGGGGCTCCTTTTTCATAAGTCACATAGGTGGCTTCTCCTTCCATGGCCAGCATGGACTGGGCTTTGTTAAGTGGTATCCAAATATGGCCCATATCCAATTTGAAATTTTCTGTATCCATAATGTGTACCACGGTTCCTTCATTGGCGTCATACGTGAGGTCTGAATCCAGCCAGCGAATGGTAAAGGAATCACCCACTTCAAGTTTGGATTCGCTGGCCATTCCTTTTCCTATCAGTACGGGTATGGCAATATCTTCATGCCCGAAAAGTGCATCTGTTGGCATGTTAACAATATTCTGAGCAGGTGGAATGCCCTTCATAATAGTAGGCATGATGCGACCTCCAGGATAGATGGATGCTTGGCTCACCAGAACCGGGAATGCTTTTTTTTCATCTACAAGGGCTTGTACTGCTGTGGGTGGCACTGAATGTGCATTTTCAAAAGTCATGGGATCTAGAGGGTCATATTTGGGGTGCCAGTAGGCACCGCCAGCGATTTCGGTATCCATGGTAACTTGCTTGGCGTGTTGGAGCATGCCATCATACATGGCCGACATAAATATGATCAGGAAAAATGAAAAAGCGGTCACAAAAACATTTAAAAAAGTGCGTAGCCTGGCACCCAAAAGATTTTTCATTGCAATTTTTAAAAGCATCTCTATCCGTGGGCCTTGGGATTGTCAATGATTTCATCTTCAGTTATTTCACCATCATCCAGGTGAATAATACGTCTGAGATAAGCCATGATCTTTTCATCGTGAGTTGCAAAGATGAAAGAAGTGGACAACTCTTGATTTAAATTTGATAAAATCTTCATAATATGATGAGAATTTTTTGCATCTAGGTTGGCAGTGGGCTCATCTGCTAGTACTAGCGCAGGCTTATGTACAATCGCTCTAGCAATAGCTGTGCGTTGGCATTCACCGCCACTTAACATATTTGGCCGAGAATCCATTTTCTCTTTTAGGCCGACTGATTCGACAGCCTGCTCTACCATTGATCTTCGTTCATCTTTATCAATTTTATTTAATATCAATGGCAGTTCCACATTCTCAAAAACAGTATAGACAGGTAGAAGGTTATAACTCTGAAAAATAAAGCCCATATGTTTACGCCGGAGACGGGCCCGTTCTCCATGTGATGTATCATTTAGAGCCTGACCCAAGACACTAACCTGGCCTTCAGTAGGAGAATCCAGTCCACCAATAATATTCAATAATGTTGTCTTACCAGACCCTGAAGGACCTACAAGACCCGTAAATTCACCTTCCTTTAAATTAAGATCAATATTCTTTAATGCAGTAAAATAATCCCTACCAACTGGGAATCGTTTAAATAGATCTGTTATTGCTATGACGGTATTTTTTTCCATCTTTATTCCTCAATGATTATAAATAAACATTAATTGAAAACCTGTACCAAACCCCGCCAATAATCGTGGTATTGATTCTCCATATGTATTATAAGTAGATCGCTTAGGGTTGATAGATAAAATAAAATTTACGCTATAATGATCATAGGTACTGCTCCATCTTAAATAATGAAAGTTACGTTCTGTCTCTAGATCCATTTGAGATATAACCATAAATTGGTGGGCCATCCCAAGAGGTAAACTTGCCATAAGTGCACTATAAGATCGACCTGATGGATCATTTGACCAAGAATTTTTATCAGACTTCTTTATGTTCATGTACTCACCAGTGATCAATATACCTGTAGCAAAAGGGAATGTATAGTCTGCGCCTATTGTGATCATGGTTGTTTTTGATCTGTTAGACCTAATCAATATGCTTTCATTCCAGAACCCAATAATGCCATCATACCTAAAGTCTATAGCTAAGCGTTCATCTGATCCTATCACTGGAGTAGCAACCTGCCCCACCAATTTGATCTGCTTTGACGGGTCTTTGTGATAGGTAATCCCCCATTCACCTGAAAGGCTAGACAATTCTGCACGACCACCATATGAAAGAGTATCTTGTTCATTTTTGATCGCCCAGCTCCATAGTGATAGTTTATTAGAAGGAAACCAGCGTAGTCGGAATGCTTCAACACCTTTTGTTTGTCCTGTAGGGTCTCTTAGGTCAATGGTATCAAACCAAGATAATGAACGTAAAATAAAAGAAGGTCCAAAAATGATCTTCTGTAGCCCTAATCGAGTTTCCAATTTTTCGTTTGAATATCGTATCCAATACCGATGATTAGATTCATTATTATAGAATAAAGAATCGCCCGAATATATTCTATCTAGTCGATAAGCAAACTCCAGATCAAGTAATTGGTTATTGCTTAGTTCTTTTGCAATTGAAATAAATGGTATGTAGCCGAAATTAGACTCTATGTTTGATTGTCCTTTGGGTACATCATTGCTTGTTATCATACTTGACCATAACTGCCCCTTTGTAGATATGGTGTTTTCTGATGCAAAAATAAAATGAGGAATTAATATTAATAAAATAAAATGATAGTTCTTCACAAAAAGTATTTAACCTTTATTAGGGTTTGGAAGAACAAGGCAAAGCGCAGGAAGAAGTGTTAGATCACAAAGGAGTGCAGCGCCAATCATTCCCGCAGATAAAAGGCCAAATTGATATGTAGGTAGGAAAACGGATAGTAGAAGTACGGAAAATCCAGATACTAAGATAGTTGTGGTTATCATCAACGCAGACCCTGTGTGAATTATGGTTGTCTTTACTGCATCAATCCTTGTCATTCCATTTTTTAATTCTTTCCTATATCTTAATAGAAAATGTAAACTATCGTCAACAGCAATTCCAAGTGCTACAGAAAATGTCATTGCTGTTGGTGGCCTTATCGAAATACCCAACCAAGACAAAATACCTAATACAGTAAAGATAGGTATTAGATTTGTAATGAGACTTGCAATTAGGATTGTTTTTTTTCGAAACATAACCACCATCACAATGCTTATAAATAAAAGAGCGATTCCTAGGCTATTAACTAATGATTGTACAAGGTAATTATTTGTCCTAAGTGCAACTACCGTAGTACCTGTATATTCGACTGAAAGGTATGGTGGCAATGATTCGGAGATTGAGTCTAGCTTGGCATAGATTTTTTCCATCTCTGAAGAGGTTTTATTTTCAATAAGGCCAGTTATTCTTAATATACTTCTTTCATCGTTAACCAATTGTAAATGTTGATTAGGTCTTGTTTCTAAAATTTGGTTTATCATTGTTGTATCATAATGAATAGAAATGCTGTCATCTCGAATACGTTTTACAGATTCTAAAAATGTTGATAAAGAAAAGAATCTGCTGTTTTTGAGTTCTCTGTTTAATAAGTTTTCTAAATTTCTTAGAAAAAGAAGTATATCAGGATCAAGGACAGTGTTTTTTATTGTTTGATTCTTTTTATTTAGTTTTAATAAAACTTCAAATGGAAGTACCCCACCAAAATATTCTTCTGTCATTTTTAGATCGTGGTATAGTTTATTTTGTGGTCTGAGGTCATCCATTAGTGATGAATCAGTGGATAGATCTTTAATTTTATAAATAGCTGTAAAGGATATTAATGAAGGGATTATTATGAAAAGCCATGGATGCTTTGGTATTAAATTGGAAAGCCAATCTAAAAATGGAAAAAATGTATGATCTTCTACTTTGTCAAATGACTTGAATATCATTATCCCTGATGGAACTAGTATTATGGAAACCAACCATGCTATCATGACTCCTAACGCAATTTCCAAACCAAATTCTTGCACAATACTTATGGATGTTGTCATTAATGCAATAAACCCTATTGATGTTGTGATGCTTGTTAGAAAAATGACTTTGGACATTTGAGTCATTGTCAAAAGCATTGATTTGCTTGGGTCTAAAGAGTCTTTGGAAAGGTTTTCCCTGAACCGGGCTTGAATATGTATTGCATCGCTAATTCCAATTATAAAAAGAAGCGTAGGTACTATATATGTCATAATATTTATTTCTAGACCAAATAGGCCCATAATGCCGAGCAACCATATAACCGTTGTTAATACTGTTAGTAATGGCAGCGCTACAAAGACCCAGTTTCGAAACACATATCTGAGTAAAGATATTAGGATTATTGCAATCGGTGGTAGAAAAACAAAGTTATCCCTTAGCATATATTTTACATACTCTGTTCTTAGAACTGATACTCCAGAAAATGTCCAAGTAGGCGATGTGTTTTGAGTGAGTTGTTTTATTTTTTCTAATATAGTACTTCGATCTTGGTGATTGTTTACTATATCAGATAAAGTAAGCATAAATGCACCAAATCTTAGATCTTTTGATAAAATACGAGACCCGATTGAAGGATCTGATTGGATGTAATGCAATTTTTGAAATACAGTGTCTTTATTCCATATGCTTTCATCATCATAAAGATTTCCAAGCCATGCTTTTGAATCAATATCACTTAAACTGAAAATTGAAATTATGTCGTCAACACCATTAATATCCTCAATCTGATATAAGAGGTCCTCTAGCTCTTTATATAGCTCTTTACTTAAAGCATCAACTGGTTCATATATTATTGTAATTATATTGTCTTCGCGACCAAAAGTTTCCCGGAAGGAGAAGTACCTCTCTACAGCTGGATCATTTTGTGAAAATAGGTGTTCGATTGAAAAGTCTATTGATAGGTTTGGGATGAATATCGTCCACATTATTGTTAGTGAAATAATACCAAAAAATGTATTCTTCGGGTTCACTATAATAAGTCTAAAAATTTTTTCTATCATAGATCAGATTAATTATAAAGTAATAGATATGTAATACAATATAAATCTTTTGGGCTTTTTATAATATGATAACAACTAATATAAAAGGTTTAGTACTATTTCTAATCATGACCTAATGTGCCATCCATGATTCATAAAGTTTCATTAATTGTATTGTGATTGGACCTGGCATTCCTTTTCCAATGTGAGAATTGTTCACTTTTACAACAGGTATTATTCCAGAACCACTATTGGTCAAGAATAATTCATCTAACCGACAAAAATCAAGTGAGTTTAGCGTACTAAAGGATAATTTAAATGGTGATTTTTTGAGTACTATTTGCCTTGTTATCCCGGGAAGTACTCCACTTTCCCGGGTATAAAGTTTATCATTGTATATCCAGAATATATTACTTCTGCTTCCTTCAAATACTTGCCCTGCTTCATCTAAAAGTATTGTATCAAAACAGTCTTTTTCTATTGCTTTTTTATATGCATTTAAACATACATGATAATTTGTTGTTTTAATATGTGGATCCTTTCTTATTGCTGGAATAGTTATTGTTGATACTCCTTTATAGATGCTATGGTTCAAGTTGAGCGACCTTGCATAAACAATTACTTTTTCAGGGACTAATAATATCCGAATTCTCTGTTCAGGCTTATCAAAATCTCTAATTACTTGGTTTACCATTTGTTTTATCTTTTCTCTTTTAAAGTGAGGTTTTAATTTTATCGATTCTGCTGATCTGAGCAGACGGTCTAAATGTAAATCCAGAAAAACTGGTTGATAGTTTTTAGTTCTTAAAGTTTCATATAGTCCCGATCTAAAACTAAAGACAGCTGTACCAGGTTGAAGTTGGTCTTTTTGAAATATATCCCAAACTCCATTTACCATTGCTTTTACCATTTTATTTTTTTTTGACATTCCCTTCTGATTTTAATTTTTTATTTCTTATCCATTCGTTGCGTCCAAATGTAAAAACAGCAATGCCTGGTGCAGTAAAGAAAAATGCTGTTAAAAATATATCAAATTGCATTCTAAGAAAAGCCACACAAAAAATTGCAACCCCAAAAATCATTGAAACTAAACCACAACCTATTGTGCTTCCAAAAATAGCCATCCGTTTATTATAAAGCCCGGTGTCAATAATCTCTTTAGGTTGGTCGGCATCAATTTGTTCAGATGTAGGAAGATTTTTCATGTCTATTTTTTTAATTGCCTTGTGAATTTTTTCAAGTTCTAGAATAGATGGTTTGATATCATTTATTCTTGAATTATCATTGATTACGTATCTAATCAATATTATAGTATTATCAAATTCCCATATCCACTTTTTATTTTTAATTACAATACTGCGAATTTCTTCGGTCATTAATGCCCTTATTTTTGGTTCATTTTGCCCCATCAAGTTAAAGCTCTTTGAAAAAGTATTATCAGAAACGAAATTAATATCATCAGGGTTTGGTGTTATTCTATCCAAGAATTCAGATGATTCATCTATGTTACATTTTGGAAGATCGAAGTCTTTAGAGCTATAATATATGACTCTATAATCTTTATAATTATTTTTACCAACTTTAACTCTTTCTCTGTATATCATTGTGTAAGGTTCAGAGTCAAATTTTGAAGCTATAATATCATTAATTCTAGGATGATTACCATTGAATAAGCTTCCATAGAAATATCTTGCTTTTGAATCAGGTTTTTTTTCTAAATCTTTTGTTCCATACATATTTCTCAAAAGATTTTTATATGGGATGTATTGGTCATTCACGCGTTTGCTATAGATAAGCCAAGAAAAATAGTTTAGATTTTTTTGAGGAGGAAAAGTGCAATTATCGAATCCTAGCTCAGCTGCGACTTTATTTAAAATTTTAAATCGGTTGAGATCTGATTTGTTTATTTGTGATTGTAGCCAAAATGCTAGACTAATCATTAAGAGTGGTATATGAGTACATATAGCAAATACAAACGTGATCATTAGGAAGGTGTATACGATATTGTTATCCATGTAAATCCTCGTTTGTCAGATGATGTAATATTACGATTTTGATCAGAGGAAATGCTAAATTAAATATCTTTTGAGTTCGGCCTATCTTTCCAATGAAAGGAAACATGAATTGTAGTAAAATTGATGGTCAAATATCAAACCTAATTAAACATTTATTTTAAATTATATAATGCCTTCCTCACCATTAGACAAATCATATAATTCAACCTTAGTTGAAGAAAAGTGGTACGACCATTGGTTATCAAAGAACTATTTTTTTGCTGATCCTAGATCAGAAAAAGAGCCCTATACGATTGTAATCCCACCTCCCAATGTAACAGGTATTCTCACAGTTGGTCATGTTTTGAATAATACTATACAAGATATTTTGATTCGAAAAGCAAGGATGGAAGGTAAAGAAGCATGTTGGATCCCTGGCACTGATCATGCATCTATTGCAACTGAGACAAAAGTAGTCTCAATGCTTAAGGAACAAGGAATCGATAAGGCGAAGCTCTCACGTGAAGATTTTTTGGAATATGCTTGGGAGTGGAAAGAAAAATATGGTGGAATAATAATAAACCAATTAAAAAAACTTGGGTGTTCCTGTGATTGGGATAAAGAACGTTTTACTATGGATGACGGGTATACAAATTCTGTTCTTAGTGCATTTGTCAAATTATATAATAAAGGTCTCATATACAAAGGACATCGATTGGTTAATTGGTGCCCGGTTTCTAAATCTGCCATAAGTGATGAAGAGGTCATCCATAAGGAAAAGAACGGTTTTCTTTGGCATTTTCGTTATCCTATCTCTGACTCAGATTTATTTGTTGTTGTTGCAACAACACGACCGGAGACTATGCTTGGTGATGCTGCTGTTGCTGTTCATCCTAAGGATGAAAGATATCAAGACCTTGTTGGTCGGTCGATCATATTGCCATTAGTAGGAAGGGAGATACCAATCATTGCTGATGATTTTGTAGATCCGGAATTTGGTACAGGATGTGTAAAGGTTACACCTGCGCATGATCCAAATGATTTTTCAATGGGAGAGCGCCATAATCTTGAATTTATTAACATAATGAATGATGATGCTTCATTAAATAATAATGTCCCTAAAGCCTATCAAGGTCTAACGCGAGAAGAAGCAAGAAAAAAAATTATTGAAGACCTTCAATCGAATGATTTTGTCCATAAGATTGAAGACTATATAAATAAAGTAGGATACTCTGAAAGAGGAAATGTTCCCATTGAATTTTATATGTCTGAACAATGGTTCATGAAAATGAGTGAACTTGTTAAACCTGCAACTAATGCAGTGAAAGAAGGTAAAATATCGTTTCATCCCGAACATTGGAAAAAGACATACGATCACTGGATGAGTAATATAAAGGATTGGTGTATTAGTAGACAATTATGGTGGGGGCACCAGATACCAGTATGGTACCATAATGATGATAAAAAAAAGATTCATGTATCTGTTAATGGACCAAGTGACCCAGAAAATTGGAATCGTGATCCAGATGTTTTGGATACATGGGCGAGTTCTTGGCTATGGCCAATGGGAGTTCATTCATGGCCAAATGAAAACGAAGAACTAAATAAGTTTTATCCTAGCAATACTCTTGTGACAGGACCAGATATTATCTTTTTTTGGGTAGCGAGGATGATAATTACAGGATACGAGTTCATGGATGAAAAACCATTTAAAGATGTTTATTTTACTTCAATCTTAAGGGATGATACTGGGAAGAAATTAAGTAAATCACTGGGGAATTCTCCAGACCCAATTGAATTATTCAATGAGTTTGGTACCGATGCTGTAAGATTTGGAATCATGCTCATGTCGCCGCAAGGCTTGGATGTTCTTTTTTCGAAAGAGCGTTTAGAGATTGGAAGAAATTTCATGAACAAGCTGTGGAACGCTTGCAGATTTATTCACATGAATATTAATAAAAACTCAATTAATAATTTTGATCTTGATGTTTGTGAACTTAGCCTTCCGGAAAAGTGGATACTAAGCAGGCTATCAAAATTGGTTAGAGACTACAATGCTCAGATTGAACGATTTCATTTTAATGAAGCTGCTAAGGTGATATATGAATTCACTTGGAATGATTTTTGTGATTGGTATGTTGAAATCATAAAGATTAGTTTTATTAGGGAAAATGAACACAAGGCAGATTTATCTAGATATATTGCAATCAAGTGCATTCGTACGGTTTTAACTCTTTTACATCCTTTTGCGCCATTTATAACTGAAGAATTGTGGACATATTTCAGTCCTAAAAGCTCAACTGATTTAATTATATCTCCTTGGATTGACAAAGTAGATTTACTTGATTCTAATGCTGAAAAAGATATGGAGATTCTAAAAGAATTAATTACATCTGTCCGATCTATTCGTAGCAGAATGAATGTTCCTCATAAAAGAAAATCCAATCTTCATATTCGCTGTAATGATGAAAATAAACAATTAATAAGTTTGCACATAGATTTGTTAAAGTCACTAGCAAAATCTGATGATATATCAATAGGTCTAAATGTTAAAAAACCCAGACAATCTGCTACAGCAGTTACACTTGGTATGGAAATATTCATTCCATTAGAAGGGCTTGTAGATTTAGACCAAGAGAAGGAAAGAATGGAAAAACGCATGACTGAAGTCAGTCGTTTACTTAAAGGTATAAATAAAAAACTATTAAATAATAACTTTCTTGAGCGCGCACCAGAACCGGTTATACAAAAAGAAAAATCCAATCTTAATAAATTAACTGAAGAATTAGAAAAAATAAATGCTAATTTGGAAATGCTTAAATGAGAAATTTTTTTTATATAATATTCTTTTTATGTTCTATATATCCCCAATCCGAGGATGCCACTCTTACAATTTATAAAGATGGCTCTGCACTTATAAAACAACCGGTCGCATGGTCTATACCCTCGGGAAATAGTTATGTAACGTGGGGAAATTTACCAAGCGGAATACACCGTGATACTCCTTTTTTAAATCTTGACGGAATTGATATAATATCACAACGTTTTAATGATAATATTTTTACAGGGATAAACTATTTTAATTCATTAAAAGGAAAAGAGATACATGTTAAGCCTAAAGATGGAAAGCTTGTAAAAGGTCTACTTCTTGAGATAAGCTCTACATCATTATCTCTAGAGCATCAATCAGGTATTATTTGCTTCAATAGGGATGAACTTGAATATATTGGTAGCAAAAAACACGATTTAGATTCCCACACATTCCATCCATATTTATCTTGGGATTTAAAATCGCAAACTAGCAAGATAATTGAAGGTGAGCTTGTATATAAAACAAATAGCTTCTCTTGGAACACTGTATACCGTTTAAAAATGGGTAATGAGGAAAGAGGTGAGCTCATTGCAGAAGCTGTAGTATCTAATATTTCTGATATAGGATTTCAAAATGCAAACTTACAGTTAGTTGAAGGTACATTAAATAAAGTAAGGAATAGACATCCTATGCGAGAATCAATGAATCGATCTGCTGGAGTGGCACTAAGTAATGATGTTATACCTTTGATTGGTAAAGAGGAGCTTGGTGATTACCATATATACTCCTTAAACAACAAACATGATTTAAGTCCAAAGGAAAATATTACTGTAAGAATGTATGGCCCTTTAGAAGTTGGTTATAAGAAGACATATGTTTTTGAAAATAGCGAGAGACGGCAAAAGGAAGAGCCCCTTGAAGTACAAATAAGTATGGAAAATACAGAGTCAAATGGTCTCGGCATATCTCTCCCTGGTGGTAAGGTTGAAATGTATGCTTATAAAAAATCAAGTGGCCTAGAATACATAGGTGCTGATAATATGGGCCAGGTCCCAAAGGGACAGTCGACCACGCTTACTTCAGGAAGAGCATTTGATGTAATCGGAAACAGAAAAGTTTTAAACTACGATAGGCAAAGAAAGAGCGAAGAAGCAGTTATAGAGATTAAAGTAACAAACACAAGGAATGAAGATATTAACGTTCTTCTTGTAGAGCATATAAATGGTGATTGGATAATCAAAGACGAATCACTTAATTATCAGAAAAAAGATGCTTCTACAGTTCACTTCCCATTAGCTTTGTATGCCGGTGAAACAAAAAATGTTTACTATACTTACCGGAAAGAATGGAAATAAATATCTGAAAGGATAATCTTGAATCTTACTGACCCCATCTCCCAATTAAAAGGAGTTGGCCCACGCCGAGAAAAAACCTTGAATGAACTGGGCATTTTTACCGTTTTAGATATTTTATATTATTTCCCTAGACGCTATCTTGACAGAACGATATTTACCCCCATAAGCAAGCTAAAAAAGGGCGATTTATTTTCTATAATTGCAGATGTCCAAACGTTTGGTGAAAAATCAATTCGGCGTGGGAAAATGTTTCAAGTTATAGTATCAGATGGTACAGGATTACTAACGCTAAGCTGGTTTAACAGTACCAGATATATAAAAAAACTTTTTAAAATAGGAGATAAATTAGTTATACATGGCAAGGTACAGTGGTATAAAGGGTTCTCAATTACTCATCCAGAATTTGAAAAAATATTTGAGGATGAAAATCCATTAAACTCAGGTAATATTGTTCCAATTTATCCTTTGACTCAAGATCTACGATCTACGGGTATTGAACAACGTAGTTTAAGAATGATAGTAAAAGAAGTATTAGGTTCAATTGATAATATTTATGAAATACTACCAGAAGACATTCTTAAAAAATATAAGCTAATTGATTTAGAGCTAGCATTAAGACACATCCACTTTTCTGATGGGATTGAAAAATTAGAGTCAGCAAAATATAGATTAAAATTTGATGAGCATTTCTTTTTACAATTATTATTAGCATTGAGGAAGAAAAATTTCAGATTATCAAAATCAAGAAGATTGATAGATATAGGTCCATATTTTCGTCCCATTTCTAATACTTTAAAATTTGAACTAACTAATGCGCAAAAAAATGTTATTCAAGATGTTCATTTGGATATGAAGCGAGATTATCCAATGAATAGATTAATCCAAGGAGATGTTGGGTCTGGGAAAACAATTGTTGCAATATTGATTTCCTCATTAGCAATCGGTAATAATGTACAAGTTGCTGTTATGGTACCTACAGAGGTTTTAGCAAGACAGCACTTCAATGCATTCAAGGAAGAACTTGATAAAGTGAATATTAGTTGTGGATTGTTGGTTGGAAATATGAAAAAGAAAAACAGAACTAACATTATTTCTGGCCTTAAAAATGGAACTATTTCTGTTATCATTGGTACACATGCATTAATACAAAACGATGTTGTGTTTAAAAATTTAGGTTTGGTCATAATCGATGAACAGCATCGGTTTGGAGTTAACCAGCGCGCTACTTTAATAGATAAAGGAACTAATCCACATTGTATGGCGATGACTGCCACACCAATTCCCAGAACCCTTGCTATCACATATCATGGTGATATGGATATCTCAACCATTGATGAATTACCATCAAATAGAATCCCAAATGTGACAAGAATAGTTGAACCAAACAGAATGAATAAGGTTTATGCTTTTATTAGAAAAGAGGTTTCTATGGGTAGGCAATGTATTATAGTCTATCCTCTTGTTGAAGAATCAGAAAAATCTGACTTGGCTGCTGCTGTTGAAGCCCATAAAGAATTATCTACAATTCAATTTAATCAAATAGCAGTGGGCCTTTTACATGGCAAGATGAAGTCAGATGAAAAAGATAGAATAATAAAAAAATTTGAAATCAATGAAATTAGTATATTAGTATCTACAACTGTAATTGAGGTAGGTATAGATATTCCAAATGCAACAGTTATGCTAGTTGAAAATGCTGAACGATTTGGATTAACGCAATTACATCAGTTGAGAGGACGTGTAGGTAGGGGATCAGAAAAGAGTTACTGTATTTTAGTAAAAAGGAATAATACTGAAACATCGAAAAATAGATTGGCAATAATGGAAAAAACAAATGATGGTTTTATCATTGCGGATGAAGATCTCCGGTTAAGGGGACCAGGAGAATTTTTAGGTCAAAAGCAATCAGGGTTTTTTCAATATAAAATTGCAAATATGGCAACAGATGGATCTATTATTAGACAAGCCAGGGAAGCGGCATTTTCTTTAATTGAAAACGATCCAAATTTAGATAATAGTAAGAATCTTATAATGAAGAAGTGGTTTATTAGTAATTATTCCCAACATTTAGATAAGATAAATCTTTCCTGATGGGATATTTTGTATAATTCAATGTCGAATTAAATTTCAGGCTATTATATTTAATAAATTTTTATGCTGGAGTCAAAGCTGAGTAAAAAAAATATAAAAAAAGACGAAGAACTCTTTTTGTATATTATTAACACTTTTCAGACTAGTGCATGGATAGCATTGGGTAAGTTAGACAATCCGATGACCCAAAAAACTGAAATCAATCTAAACCAGGCTTCTTATTATATAGATCTTTTAGCGATGCTTCAATCAAAAGCAAGGGGTAACATGTCAGAGTATGAGGAACAAATGTTAATAAATATAGTTAGTGAATTAAAAATGGATTTTATCCAAAAAAAATCAATGGCCAGCTCCAATAAAGTATCAGGGAAAAAACAGTAATCATAAGCAAGGTAGGGATAGAGAATGATCAATCAAAATTATATAACCACTAATAGAGTCTTAGCTTCTTTGGTATTTCTTATTTCATTTATTGTTTATTTTGATACTATGGCACCATCGGTATCTTACTGGGATTGTGGTGAATTTATTGCTGTATCTCATACGCTAGGTGTCCCTCATCCTCCAGGTAGCCCCCTCTTTTTATTATTGGGTAGGATAGCATCAATTTTACCAATTAGTGAAGATATAGCATTTAGGGTAAATATTTTATCACCACTTGTAAGTGCATTTGCAGTATTTTTTCTTTACCTAATAATTGTTCAAGTTATTTTGCATTGGCGTGGAAAACTCGAATCTGAACATGATGCATTAATTGTTTTTGGTTCAGGGCTAGTTGGCTCACTGGCCTTTGCTTTCACTGATAGCCATTGGTTTAATGCTGTTGAGGCAGAGGTATATGCTTTTAGTACTTTTTTTACAGCAATTGTTGTTTGGCTGATTTTAGCCTGGAGCGAGAAAGCAGATCAAAAAGGGCATGAGAAATATATTTTGATTATAGCTTATATGATTGGTCTGGCTACAGGTTTGCATTTATTAAATCTACTTACGCTACCCTTTGTTGCATTGATTATATATTTTAGAAAATATGATTTTGAATGGACTACATTTGGAATTACGATGGCAATAACTGCGGTTGTGTTTTTTATAATCCATAATGTTATTATTAAAGGTATGCCAAAAATCGCAGCCTCAATTGGTGTTTTTTTAACAGCTTTATTGATTCTTGCAATCTTTGGAGCGATGATATGGGCGATTGCAAATCAAAGAAAAATTATTTCAGTTGCTCTTACTTCAATGGTTTTAGTGCTTATTGGTTATTCAACCTATGCTTTGATATTTATACGATCCAACCAAGACCCAGGTATTGATGAAAATGATCCTGAAACAGTAGAAGCATTTATATCTTATCTTGAGAGAGAACAATATGGTGACGTTGGTTTGTTCCCACGCAGATTTAAAGGTATTCCTCCTATCCATGAGATAGCTGGTTATCCAGAGGGACCTGGAAGGGGATTTTCATCATCACAAAAAAGAAAATACAGTAGATATCAGGCGGATAAACAGTGGGAGTTTTTTTGGGATTATCAAATCCGAAAAATGTATAATCGATACTTTTTGTGGCAATTCGCTGGAAGGGGCTCTGCATCTGATCCAGGCGTAGTTAGAATGGGTGCCAGAGATAGTGAAGATGGAATTGACCTTACACAATTTGGACTTCCTCTAGCATTTATCATTGGAATATTAGGGATGTTTTACCATGCTTACCGTGATGATAGGATGGCCTTTTCTGTAATGTCCTTGTTTATAATGACCGGTTATGCCATCATCATTTATTTGAATCAAGATGACCCTCAGCCAAGGGAAAGAGATTACTCATATGTAGGAAGTTTTTTTGCATTCTCAATCTGGATTGGCGTAGGAACTGCAGCAATAAGCGAGTGGATTACTAAATCTTTTAGTGATATACAATTAAGTAAGAGACTTATATCGCTTACGGTTATTTTACAGTTGATATTTATTCCGTTGACTATGGCACGAGCTAACTATCATTCTCATGATCGTTCTGGAAATTTTGTTGCATGGGATTATAGCTATAATCTTCTTCAATCTTGTGAGCCCAATGGCGTGATTTTTACTAATGGTGATAACGATACTTTCCCACTATGGTATCTCCAAGAAGTTGAAAAATTGCGAACAGATGTTGCAGTTGTAAATCTAAGTCTATTGAATACTCCATGGTATATTAAGCAGTGGCGAGATAAACGAACAAAAAATACTCAAATTATAAGTCTCAGCGACAGAACAATTGATAAATTAACTTCCAGCCTGCAACGTTGGGAAAAACAAAAAGTTAGGGTACCGGTATATAATGATCCGAAAAATAAAGATGGTTTCATAGAATGGGAATTGAACCCAACATACCAAGGTCAGGCTCTTAGAGTACAAGATATGATGATAATGCATATAGTTAATGAAGCATCTTGGCGCGTTCCTATTTATTTTGCAGTTACCGTTTCGCAACAAAATCGGATTGGCTTAGATAATTATCTTGATATGGAGGGTCTGACATTTCGTCTGAAAAGTCATAAAACTAAAGGCATTGATAAAGAAAAAATGTATGAAAACCTCATGACTGATATTGGCCCGGATGAATGGTCTTCAGACTTTAACCACAAATATTTTTATGATAATTTTCAAAATAATAATAATAATTATTTATCTTGGTCTAAGGATTATCAGCCAGGATATATGTTTAGAAATTTAGGAAATGAAAAAATATATTTTAATAAGCAGACAAAGAGATTGCTTCAAAATTATAGAAGTGCTTACGTCCAGTTGGCTTTTACCTATTACCTTGATTATATGAGAGAGCTTAATAAAAAGAAAGATGGTTCTAAAAAAGACTTAACGGAACTAAAAAGTAGAATAGTGTCAATATTAAATAAAATGTCTCTAAACATTCCTGAAAATACTGTCCCAATTCAATCTGGTGATCTACACCATCAAATTGCTCGTATATATGGCGATTTAGGTGAGAAAGAATTAATGAGAAGTATTATGGAAACGCTTATTGATCAAAAAAATAGTAGGCCTCTCAAGATGGTAGAGTATGCAAATACCTTTTATAGAGATTTAAACGATACAGAAAAAGCTATTAATACACTGGAGGAAATGAGATCAAACTTTGTAAAAGTGGAGGGCATGGTTAAAACGAGAGGGTTTAGCAATAAAACAGTTAGTAAGGGTGATTGGGTACGATGGCAAAAAGCTTACCCTGAGATAGTTTCCTCGCTCGTATATATGTACAGGAATTCAAATAAGTTAAAAGAAGCAGAATTAGTGCTTAACGATTGGGTCAATAGAAATCCAACTGATCAGAATGCAAGAGATATACTCAATGAGGTTCGCTCTAGCGATCAATTTGACTAGATCGCTATGACCAATAAATCACCGATAATTTCAATAATCATACCCCACTGGAATGGTATTGAAACCTTGTCTGAATGTATTTCTTCACTTTTTGAAACCAATTTCAATTCCTACGAAATAATTATCGTTGATAATAATTCATCAGATGGTAGCCAACAATGGATCAAGGATAATTATCCGACTATTAATTTATTAGAAAATGATTCAAACTATGGATATGCTGGTGGATGCAATCGGGGAGTTGAAATAGCTAAGGGTAAATATTTAGTTTTTCTTAATAATGACACCGTACATACCCCTGATTGGCTTGGGCATTTATTAGAATGTATTGAAAAAGATAATAATATTGCCGCAGTGCAGCCAAAAATATTAAACTATTATGATAGAACTGTTTTTGACTATGCAGGAGGTGCTGGTGGGGAAATGGATATATTATGCTATCCATTTGCGAAAGGAAGATTGTTTCTACATTGCGAGAAGGATTTAAAACAGTACAATGATGCTTCACAATGTTTTTGGGCTTCAGGTACATCAATAATGGTAAAGAAAGATATATTTAAAAAAGCTGGAAAGTTTGATGAGACCTTCTTTGCACATATGGAAGAGATTGATTTATGCTGGCGGTTACAAGCGATGGGTTATGATATATGGGTAGAGCCCAACTCGGTGATTTTCCATAAGAATGCAGTTTCATTACCTATGCACACTCACCGCAAATATTATTTGAATCATCGTAATAGTTTATTGATGTTGTTTTCAAATTATTCTATTCTAAATGCATTTTATTTTGGTATGATACGTCTAATGCTTGAATTTGTTGCGTTAGGGTATGCTTTTATAAAGATTGATTTTAAACATGCCTCAGGTATATTGAGATCGTTTATTTGGTTAATTTCCCACCCATTTGTAATACTAAATAAACGTAAGCGGTTCAAACTAATTCGGAAATTGAAAGACAAAGCAATTTTAAAGAAATTTTGTAAAACACCAATCGTTTTAGCTCATTTCATTTTTAGGAAAAAAACCTATTTAGATATAGTCTCTAAGGCAGATTGATATTGTTCTCGTCGATCAGGGTCTAGTTCTTTCATATCCTTAAGTAATTCTTTTTGCCCCAACCTAGAAAGTATATTAGCGATTTTTTCAGATTGAGTTTTTAAAAAATATTGTGTTTGATTATCTCTCCCAAGATCACGGTATGATTGAGATATACCATCCATCATTGTATTCAATTCTTCAATTACGATATCAACTTCCCCGTTATTGAATGAATCTAGTGCTATGTACCATGCAAGCCTTGCTTTCCTTAGTCCAGAATTTCTATTAACGTTATCAATTAAAGTATTGCGGTTTCCCCAACCTTTTTTATAATCAGATGCTGATCCCCGAAGAGCAATATCTCTAGCCAGATCAAAAGACTCATTTCCTCCTTTAAATTCATATGTGTCTATTTCACCTCCAATAATTAAATGTGCATAAAAAGCTAAGAAACCACTTAATGGTTCAAAGAGAACCGGATCATAGAAAAGACTACTTCCGGAATTATAATAAAATTGTGCACTTTTATCAAAATATCGCAGATCTCCGCCATTAGAAAAAAGAGCCTGACAGTTATAAATAGCTTCATTACCTTTTTGTGTTATACCTTCAAAAACAACTTGAATATATAATGGGATTGAAAGATCGATATAATTATTGTCCCAGGTAGTATTTAAAAAGAACCTCCTAATGTCTCCTTTAAGATTAATGATTTCTTGCTTCTCTTCACTTCTAAGTAATCTATCATCAATAGTAATATCGACAGAGCCTATTTGAGCAATAAGTAAATTGAACAATAATATAAAGAATGTACTATAATATTTGATTATCATCATATAATCTAGAAATTGAAGATAAAAGAGTTATCTTTACAAGGTGTTTGTATATGAACTATCAAGGTAATTTAGCAGATGGCAAATATCAAAGAATTATTAAAAACATCAGGTTATAATTCAGCTCGTTCAATTCTTAAGTCCGCTGGTGAATTGGGCAATAGAGAAGGCATCGAGTTGTATGTTGTTGGGGGGTTTGTAAGAGATTTATTAATGGGTGTTCCCGTTAATGATATTGATATTATGACGATAGGAGAGGGGATACCATTTGCAAAAAAGTTTGCCAAAATACTTGGGGTAAAAAAAGTTGTGTCGTTTGAAAAATTTGGTACTGCATTAATTCCAAATAATAATATTCAAATAGAGATTGTAACCGCTAGAACTGAAGATTATGATTCTAATTCGAGAAAACCATCAAGGGTTAAGTATACTGATTTAAGTGGAGATCTTTTAAGAAGAGATTTTACAATAAATGCTATGGCTATGGATATACATCCAACTCGCTTTGGGGATTTAAAAGATCCATTTGGCGGTGTTGTAGATATTCAAAAAAAGATTCTAAAGACTCCGTTAAATTCTAATGAAACTTTTTCTGAGGATCCACTTAGAATAATGCGAGCAGCTTATTTTTCTGCTAAGTTGGGATTTAAACTGAGTGATGATTGTAGGCGGGCGATGAAAGAACAAGCACATCGAATAAAAATAGTTTCTAGTGAAAGAATTCGAGATGAATTTTTTAAAATATTACGAACAAATAAACCCTCTACGGGATTAATAATCCTTCAAAAAACAGGATTAATGAAATTAATATTTCCAGAAATTGATGTAATGTATGGGATGGAACAGTCATCTGAATGGCATCATAAAGATATTTTTGCACACACGTTAAATGTTGTTGATAATTCAGCAAAATTATCAAAAAAAATGAAATTAAGATTTGCTGCGTTAGTGCATGATATAGCTAAACCAATTACTAGAAGAATTGATAAAAATAAAGGATATACATTTCATGGACATGATGCAATAGGTGAAAAAATGCTCGATACTGTTGCAAAGAGGATGAGGCTACCTAATGAACTAAAAAATTATTTAAAGAAACTCACATTGCTTCATCTTAGGCCAATAGCATTAGTAAAAGATGTAGTAACAGACTCTGCTGTTAGAAGGTTAATGGTTGCAGCAGGTGAAGATTTAGATGATTTAATGTTGTTGTGTAGGGCTGATATTACAACAAAGAATCCCAAAAGAGTTAAAAAGTATATGGCAAATTTTATCAAAGTTGAAGAAAAAATGGACAAAGTAGTTCAAAAAGATTCAATGAAAAAATTTCAATCTCCTGTTAGTGGCAATGAGATAATGTCTGTTTATGGTATATCTGAGGGGCAAATTGTTGGGGATATTAAGAATGCAATTGAAGAGGCTATACTTAATGGAGAAATTGACAACACACATAAAAATGCGATGCAGTATTTAATTAAAATTAAAGATGATTATTTGTAAATTTTTTTAAACTAGTATCTATAACTATAGTTTAATCATCAAAATATATTGCGACTTCTAAGTTTAAATTATATATATATAATGTCCAGTAATTCTATATTAAAATATATTTTTATAATTCTAAATGCAATCATAGCTCAGGATTATACTCTTGATGATTGTATTCAGATAGCTATGTCTCAAAAAAAGACTATATTGTCTTCTGAGATTGGAGTGCTTTCAGCATCGAAAGGATTAAAAGCATCGTATAGTGGCTTGCTACCTTCAATTCAAGCGAATGGTGCAGGTGCGACTAATTATTTTCCTGAACAAGATAATATAAATTTTAATTTTGAAGAACTAAAATTTGATACTACAAGTTCAAAGCGTTTTGATAGTTATTCTGCTGGGATAACACTCAGTCAAAAACTTTATAATGGTGGTCGATCATGGAATCAAATTAAGCAAGCAAGAACAAATCTTAATATAGCGCAACTAAACCAAAGATTATCTTCAACTCGGGTAATCCAAAATGTTATACGATCATACTATGGTTTGCTTAAAGCTCAGAAACTATTGGATGTTTCAAAAAAAAATCTGGAAATGTCAAATCAACAGGTTTCTTTAGTTAAAAAGCAATTTGATCTTGGAGCAGTCAAAAGAACAGATTTGTTGAAAGCTGAAGTTGCACAAGGTCAAGCACGGGTAGATATGCTTAATAAGAAAACTAGTCTCCAGAATGCTCGCAGGATATTATTCAATGATATGGGACTACAGGATTTTGGGCAACAAATTACAGCTTCTGAAAATGAACGGATTATTTCTGACGTACCCTCGAGTAGGGACATAATTAGATTATTGAAAGATCAAAACCCTAGTATCCTCATTTCTAAAGCTCAGATAACTTTAAGCGAAATTTATTATGATTTGCAAAAAGGATTAAGATTACCTTCATTAAATTCATCTGTTAATTATTCTGCTAATAGTCAAATTGGTAATGAATTATTAGATGCTTTTAAGGAAGATTGGAATATAGGCATTAATCTAACAATGTCATTCCCAGTATATGTTGGTAATTCTTTATCACTTCAACAACAACAAGCGAGACTTTCCAAACAACAGGCAGAGTATTCTTATACCATACTTTTAAATGATCTTCGGGTTGAAGCTGAGTTAATTCGTGAAACTCTGAATAATTATGCTGAGATTATACCTTTAAATCAATCAGTAGTAGCTTCTGCTGAGGAAGATCTAAGATTAGTGAGAGAGCGATATAGCCTTGGTTCTGCCACAATTTTAGAGTTATTAGATGCTCAGGTATCACTTATT
>TARA_B100001113_G_C21123800_1_pt1 | contig 21313 bp, 14 predicted proteins | sample TARA_B100001113 | Tara Oceans TARA_B100001113 (sample SAMEA2622402) | marine metagenome | biome: marine biome (ENVO:00000447); feature: deep chlorophyll maximum layer (ENVO:xxxxxxxx); material: "saline water (ENVO:00002010), including plankton (ENVO:xxxxxxxx)" | depth 50 m | reverse complement strand
TGACGTATCAAATTTAACTTTAGTGTTTGTTTGTAAATCCCAATTTAATGATTTAACACCACTACCTGTATCAGATCCTGTTAAAAAGTAAAAAACGTTTTGTGAACCTGATCCGTCATCTGCAACTTTAACAGTTACATTAACTGTAACATCTCCAACTAAATCACTTGTAACTTTATTAAATGTTACATCATCTGTTGTGCCAACAGCTTGACCTATAGCAAGTGTTCCTGACGTAGCAGATAAACCTGTACCTGCAATACCTGAAACAAGATCAGAAATAGATTCTTTTTTAACTACATTATTACCGTCATTATCTATAAATGCAATAAGGTCATTAGCTACATCTACTGCACCTGCAGCAATGTCAAACACAACTTCTCCTGCTTGACCACTAGCGTATGATCCGTCTACAACTTTAGATACTGCACTCCAAATATCCTCAAAGTGTTGCTTCATTGGTGCAACACGAACTTTAGAGTTTACTGCATGTGTAAGACCTGAAGTTGCTGCAGATCCTGTAAGGTATCTATTGTCCTCTGTAGTTGTAGTAAATGATGTAGCGCCCACTGCGCTGTCTATAAAAATATATTCTCTGTTGCTAGAACTATCAGGTTCTACAACAATATAACAAGGTACATTTAATCCGCTTGTACTTGCTACGTTAATAGTTAAATCACTAGCGCCCATAGCTGTAGACAATGTAGTCTCAAATGCGTTAGCTGTTATTGATTGTGCTGCTTTTCTTGTATCTACCATTTTTTTCTCCTAGTATTATATCATACGCCCATTTGGTAAATCCCTAATTGTCCTACTCCAAGAGTAGATAAACTAGAAACTTCTGACGTTCCTAAATTTTGTCTTTGTCCACGTACAGTTAAAGAACAAAACACTGTTGTAGATCCTAATTTAGTAATTTCTGTTACAGGTAATGTAACGTTTTCTACTATACCTCTTACAGTTTCCTCAGGTTTAAACAATGTAAGTACAACTGATTTACCTTCTAAAGCTTTTATTGCTTGAAATAATTTATGACCAATACCAGGTATTACCTTAGGTCTTTTACCAGGACGTTCTATTCTGTCTGACACGTTTACAGGTATACGTACAATAACGTCCTCAGGTTCAGGGAAAGCACGATAACTATATGAAAAAACTTGTGGTGAAGTAGTTTGATTGTTGTCTGCCCTAATAATTATTTTAGGTATTAACCACCTGTTAATTACATTTACTAATGGTTTTTCATCACCAACACCTTCAAGTTCTACTTTAGTTAATGTGCTATAAAGTGGATCATTTGGATTTTCTAAACTGTCTAAACTTGTGCTAAATTCTGCTAATACTTCTGCACCTGATGTTACAGTAGATGTATAAATTCTACCACCAACCCATTGTTTAGGTTGTGCTGTAAAAAAATCTGCAGCAGATAATATTATATAACCGTCTGCTACAAATGTATCTTTTTCTTTTATTAAACCTACTTGATCAATAATAAAAAACAATCTGTCTCGTGATACTGCAATACTATTGACCTTACCACTTGTTCCTGTAAAATAAATATTTCTTGCGTAACCTAATGTAGGTAAATATATACAATACAAATCAGTTTCAGTTGCAGATTCAATTACACCAAAATATATTTCGTCTCTTGTATTGAAAAAAGCTGTTGGTGATTTATCTACTGTAGTTGTTTCATCACCAAATTGTTTTAATAACTGTCTGTTTTGTATTGTATATACTACACCGTCTGAAGCAACTGTACCTTGATATACTCTACCAATTTTTCCGTTTTGATTAGATGTTTGTGAAGTAGAAAAAAACACAATACTATTAGATTCTGTCATGTCTACTATAGATTCGCCTTCAATAAGTGTTTGTCCTGCTAAAACTAAACCTGTAGATTGATCATCTTTAATACTATATATATATCCGTCATCACTAGAAGCTAGTATTACAGATCCACCGTCTATAACGCTTGTCCATAAAGATCCTGAAGGTAAATCTATAATTAATGGTGGGCTAGTTGTACCGTCTAAATTTAATAATTTACCATTTGTTGCAATAGCAAATAAATAATTTTTAACATAAAATAAATTTGTGTAAACATGTGCAGCATGCAAACCCATGTAATCTGACCAACCACCTGCTATATTATCTGTATCTAGTTTTCTTACAATGCTGTCTGTACCGTCATTTAAAGATACGTAAAGTAAATGTCCTTCAAACACCATGCCTGTTACATTAAAAGATGATCCTGTAGAATATGGATCTGTTGTAATCCATGTAACGCCCTGATCTGTACTATAAAAAACATCATGTCCTTGTGATACCCACAATGTATCATCATGGCCTACTATATTTTGATTAACATTAGTACTAGCACGTTCAGTTATAGATTCAGTTTCATGTAATAAACTTATACTGTATGCGCTTGCTTTGTCATCTGCATTGCTAAATACATCTATACCTTTACTGTCATAAAATCTACGAAAATCGTTTGGTCCAGGATTTCTTTGATGTGCATAATCTAAACCTGCACCTCCTGAAAAATCTGATCGTGCGTATGATTGACCAAACTCTGCCCTAAACTCCTCAGGTGTTTGCGCTGTGTTAATTTGTTGCGCAGATAATGGTGCTGTTGTAATACTTAATTCACGTCCAGGTGCAACAGCAAGACGCATAAGTATATCAGTAACACCGTCTGATATTTGTGCTTGATAACCAAATGCTAATGGTGTAGCAACGTTAGATGAAGTAGGTAATGGCATTAGTTAAAACTAATTCCGTATAATTCTACTCCTTGTGGAAACCTTGATCTTTGTTCACGTCTTGCCCTATCAAGCAATACACCGTAATATCTTAACAAAGCATTACGTAATCGTTCACCTGATCCTACAGGTATACCACTAGATTCTAAGTTTTCAGTTATATAACTTTGAGTAGTAGCGTCTACATCTAATTCAGATAACAACTGTGCAACTGCACCTACCATAACTATTTGTTCGTGAAAATCATCTAGTCCTGATAGTGTATTTAAATTATCTGATTCGTTTGTTGGTCTAGTAAATTTACTTGCATACACTACAAAAACATTTTTACCTGATGTAGGTTGTGTAGGAAATTGTACTGCTGCTTCTGTAGAGGATCCTGCAAAATCTGTTAATAGTTCTAATGGTACATCTGAATATGTTGTAACACTTGATGTTGATAAATCCATTTTAGCTTGTAGTATTCTCTCTGTATCTGCAGGCATTTCTACAAATTGTGTTGATGATGTTTGTATTGTTGTTTTAGCTACTGCATAAAGTGCAGGATATAAACCAACAATTTGATCTGCTATTGCATTTGCTACATTAATTCTTGGATACTTTGGTTTTAAAATAATGTCTGCGTCATTTAAATGATGTGTTGCTGTAGTGCCATTTCTGCCACGTTCAAGTGTCATTGTTTTAGCAACAGTGTTAATGTCCTCTACTAATATAAGTTCTTGTCCTATTTCTATTATGGATCCTGAACCTATAAGTTCCTCCTCCTCAGGAGTAAAAAATCCGTCTCTATAAGTAATACTTGTATCTGTTGCAAGAATACCTGTAGCACCTGATCCTGCAACACTAGATATATCATTTGTGCTTGCTAATTGAGAAGCAGGTTCTTGTTCCTCTACAGGTCTTAAATATTCTCTGTATGTCCTATCTATTAATTCTGCAAAAGTTGACATTATATACCCATTGTTCCTTCTCCTAATGCCATTACACCCATACCAACAGGTGTAATAATATCAGGTATTAGATCTATATCCTCGTCAATAGGACTACCGCCTGTAGAATCAAGGATTAATGATCCGCCTTCTTTGAGCATAAGTAAGATACCCATGCGTCCTCCTAAGCAGTTCTAAATATTAATTTAATTTTTCTGTCTGCAGCTTCTGTACCGCTTGATGTTACTCTTAAATAACCATTGCTTGAAAACGCCCAACCACTAGGATCTACACGTACAACATTATCTGCACTTACTGTGTAAGATACTTCTGTACCGTCTGTTTCAAAAACATCTACCCAACTTGATCCGTCTACTGAATAATCAAATGTAATAGATGATCCTGTAAATGCAGAAGGGAAAACAATACCTGCAAGTAACATGTTATCAGTATTTATACCTAAACTGTTGCTTGCGTCTGCGGATACATCAATTAAAGCTACTTCACTTTTACTTCTACCGTATACCATGATTACAATTTTAACATACTCTGAAGGCCGCTATGGTGGATTAGCGGCCTCAGAGTAATAAAGTAGGATTAACCTACTACGTTGTCAATCTGACAATGGTACTGTTGTGGACCAAAGTCAAAAGCCATTTCCATGTAAACAGCTTTAGCGATTCTAGCATGATCATCTTGATCAATGTCTCTTACGAACATAGTTCCGAATCCAGGAATATTCAAGAATACGGGTTTGACGAAAGATAAGTCTACAATAAATGCTTGCTTAGAACCTGAGATTGTGCCTGCAGGTAGGTAATCAGACAATGCAAGTCCGATTTGTCCAAATGGTGTAACGATTGTGTCAATGTCAACACCACCTACTGCCCTATCTCTTGGTAGAACACCGTAGTTAACGGATCCTACTGTAGCTTTTACTAATTCTTTGTTAAGATCTAGCAACATAGTTGGAGATACAAAAAGAACAGGTTGTCTCATTGGTGCGCCTGCGTCATACAGAGCTTTCATTGCACTTGCAATAATATCCCAATTTAATTTTTGAGCTGCAGGAGATCCTGCACCGTCATCATTGTTAACTGCTGTTCCGCCTGTAAGGTCCATGTGTTCTTTTAAGCCTCTCATTTGACGTGGGTTTGCACCTGTTCCGTCATCAAAAGCTGCATTAAATGCTGACCACTCAACCATTTTTGCGATCTTTTCAAGTAGTAATTCCATTTGATAAGCTAATTCATCTGTTACAGGATTGGTACCTTCTAGTGAAAGTTTATCAATAGAGTTTTTATAGTTGTTTGCAAGATCAAACGGCACGATTTCACCGTAAGCTGCTTGTGCGGTAAATGAAACTTGTACAGCTTCGTGGAATATTTGTAATACTCCCTGTTGTGCTGATCTGCTTCTACCGTTGTATGAAGGTTGTCCACCTTCTGTCTCAGGAGTTACAGATGAGATAGTCTCATTGTCTTGTGTTTGGAATTGAAAATAAGTTGTGTTACTTACAATTCCACCATTTAATCCGCCTGCTGCAGCTAATAACGGAGTTCTATGCGGAGTGATCTTAAATAATTCACCTGTGAAATTGTTAATATCACTTGTGATTATTGGATTAGCGCCTGATATAGCTGCCATTTTTAATCAGTTTCCTTCCGTGATTAGTTGTTTGTTTGGTTTTTTAAATTATCTTGCATGTAGAGTTTTGCCTTAATAGATTCTTTAACAGTTCCATTATCAACAATTTCTCTATATGTAGAATCAATATTAGGAGGTGCTACAGATTGAGACATGTTTTGTACTTGCTGTAACTTTTGATCAGATTCGCTTATTTTTTGTGCTGCAATCTGTTCATTAGATAATTCTGCTTCACCTATTCCATAGTTTTCATTTAACCAGGTGTTAAGTTCTGCAGTATCATTGCTACCACTATACAATTCAAAAGCCATTTTACCTACACCGCTATCAGTTGGTAGACCTACTTCTTTAAACAAGTTTGTCTTAACTGCGCTACGTAGATCCTTCAACTCTTTTTCTTGTCTCTCTATCTTGTCTCGCATGTTTTTAACACTATCTGTGCTATCTGTCATGTTTTCCTCACTCATATTTTTCCTCTTTCTTTCTTGGACTATTACACAAAACACCATTAAGGTCCAGGTCATAATGGGAGTGATTACAGTATTATTAATTTATATGAAAAAGTTTTGCGCTGTAATACCACGCTTGATCATCTCAACGATTTGATACATCTTGTGTACGTTGGCACTCACAAGAGAAATTACTGATCTATTATAAGCGGATACGAGTTACGCTATGATTTTATTATACCACATAAATTTACCATTTATGCTTACAGGACCAATATCCTGCAGTAAATTTATCTTTTTTTGCACTACAATTATGTCGTGCGTGAAATGCTTTATTTCTTTTTGTACCCTTAGGACTACCTGTTTTTCCTGCTTGTCCAAATCTAACCATTTTTACTTTGTCGCCTTTTTTAGCTAAAACAACATGTGATTTACCACCAGACTTTTGAGCTTTAGGTTTGTTATATCCTGAAAATGTTTGCCCTCTATACTTAATTGTCATTAATATTCAACCAATCCTGTTACACCTGATTCAGTTCTAGCTGCTGTGTCTGCTGTTGAAAATTCAGAACGTTGTGCTGCTTCTAATTTATTTAGCAATACATCACCTGCACTACCTTCAAACACTTGTGCTTCTATAAAATCTACTAAGCCAAATACATTAGGTGATCCTAAAGTACGTTGTGCAAGTCTTTGTAATCTACCAAATCTAGCACCAACACTTTTACCTATGCTTGTAGCTAAATTACCTGTAACCCCTTGTGCTGCTAATTTACCTGCTGCTTCTACACCTATGCCACCAAACTCAGATCCAATACCTCTTATTTCTGCAACATCTAATTCACGTTTTAAAAATGCGTCATTAACATTTTTACTTATAAGAGCAGATATAATTACATTGTTATCTAAACTATCTGTTTCCTCTTGTGATAAACCTATTTGTTGTCCAAAGTTTTGTCTAACCACAGGTGCAAGACGTTCTAGTACAGGATAAATAAAATCTAAATTCTGTTGAAATTTAGCAGGAGATACATCATTAATGATTGCGTCTACAAAATCATCTTGAAATATATCAGGATTTAATCCATAACCTGCAAGATCTATTTTGTATTGTTCTATTTGTTGTACGTAATCTAACTCTGATTCAAACCTCTGTGTACCGTCCTCACGTAAAAAACCTTTAAATCTATCTTTGTGATAATTTGTATTACGTACTGTATTTAATACATCTGTAGTGTCATCAGGCCTACCTGCTTTAATCCACTCATCATAAAACATGTCTGTAAGTGTAGGATCTAACCATGCGTATTGTTTTTTTAATTGCATTTTTATATCGTCTTGTGTAAACAATTCTGCTGTTTCATTATTTATACCTGATTGACCAGGAAATGTTATAGGATCTGTAACTATAGGATTGCTTGGATTAGTTTGTTTTGTAGGATCATATCCGTAAAATCCTTCATTAATTCTTTTGTTATAATCTGCAAGAGTAAATGGTCCTGTAACATTACCGTCTTGATCCCATGTGTAATATGTAGCAAGTGGATTTGTAGAATCTATTGGTGGTGGTATTTCTGTAGATTCACTTAAATCATTAGTTAAAAAATTATTAGGTGTAGTACCACCGTCTGCTAAATTGTCTACTGATTGTTGATATGCTTGTTGATCATCAACTGTAAACATGCTTACAACTTCAGGAGTTTCAATAGTTGCTTCAGTTGTTGGTGTAGCTGCTACTACATCTTGTGTTGCTGTAGTACTTGGAGGTGGTATGTTTATAGGATCACCACCAAAATCATAAGTACCTGTATTTTTAGATGTACGTTCAGGTGCTACATCAGGATAAGCAATAGATACAAACTCTGAAAAAAAACCAGGTTTAAAGACGTATTCTTTATTACCTATTTTAAAACTAACGTTTGCCATTATCTGCCTACTTTTTTCTGTGCATTTTTATGTGCTTGTGTAAATGATGTACCACGTTTCATAGAATTAGCCATGTGTTGTAAATGTTTTTTTGTATGATGTTTACTATGTTTTTTCATAGTATCTTGTTGTCTTTTAGTAAGACTTGAAATATTAACACCTTTTACTTTAACTGTTTTTTTTGTTTTCTTTTTCATTATAAATTACCACTGCTCCTTTGCGTTATTGGTGTAACACCTTCCTCTTTAAAAAATGGATTGCCAAATGCTTTTGTAAAAAAACTTTCAGCTTGATTCATTAATTCAGGACTGTTGCTATCTATTAAGTAATCTGTTACAACTTTATTACGTGCTTCCTCATCTGTTGTATTTAAAAACTTATGATAAAAAGGACTAGACTTATCTGCTATAGATTGATTTGTTTCACTCAACCATTGTTGTCCTAATGCTTGATCTAATTCAGAAAAACTTTTTATATGACTATCTGCCCATGATGTATACTTTGCTGCAAAAGCTGCTTCAAGTTGTGGTCTAAATGTTTCCTCCATATAATCAGGATTTGCTTCCATTTCCCATGCTAAATTTTGTACATCATAATTTGCTGCAGCACCAGGTCCTAAATAAAATTCTATATTATTTTTTACTACACGTTGCTGACCAAATGATCTGTTTATATCATCACCTGCTAACAATGCTTCAACATCACTATTTAATCCATATTTTAAACGAGGATTTGCTATCTTAGCTATTTGATTTTTTGCGTCTGCTAATGACATATTATCTAACATAACTTCGCTAGACAAAAATTCTAATACTTGCATATTTGGATTGCCATATCCTGTGTTAATAGCATATTGAAATAAATCTAAATTAGTATTAGCTTGATCTTTTGCAAATTGTACAGGACTTGTAGCTCTATCTGTTATGGCTTTACGTTGTCCAGGTGTGCTTGTTCTGTAATATTCCGTAAGTCTAAGATCATCTAAATTAATTTGTCTACCTTCTAAACTTGCTTCTAAAAATAAATTAAGTATTTCATATTCACCTGCATTATTTTTATAACCAATACTTGGATCTAATTGTACAGCTTTGTTCATAGTGTCTATAAATACTTTGTATCCAGGTGCATTATCATTGCCTGTAATTGTTACATCACCTGCAAGATCTAAATCTGTACCTGCATACAAAGCATTTGCGTAATATTCAGGATTTAAAAAAGGTGCGTCTTTTGCTTTTTGTACTAATTCACCATTTACTATTTCATAATCTATTGTATATTCTGATCCTATATTTATTAATGATTGTGGATCACTTGTAAGTAAATACTTAAAACTAAACTCACCAAAGTTTTGACCACCAATATTTAATTGTGGAAAATTATACACAATATATGTATCATTACCGTCTTGTACTACGATTGCACCTAATGGAACTAACTTGCTATTAAATGAATTTGCCATAACTACCTATAATAATACCATTACAACTGCGACCAATACGTCAAATACTTGAAAAAATCTGCGTTGTTTTGTCCTGATTCAAGTTGTGTATACTTTTTATAACTATCTCTTTTTAAATTATTAGTATTTCTTTGTATATCACTAGGGCCTTGTATCTTTATTTTATTCATAGCTTCTTGCATAACACCATAAGGATTGTTGCTAATTAATGAATATGCGTCTGTTGCGTGTTGAAATTGTCCACTGCCTTCATAACCTTTACGTGATGTTTTAAATTTAAAACCTTTGTAATTGTCATTACCTGATTGATATTGATTCCAATTATCTATTTTATTCATAGAGTGAAAATATAAATTTCTTAATGCTGTATCCATATCACCGTTTTCTATTTCTATTTGATCTCTAAGCATTTGATCAAACAATAATAATTGATTTTGCATAGGCATTTTTGCTATACCTCTACGTAATGAAGCAATAATTCCAGGAGTTGTATTGTGATACTCAGGTGATTTAAAAGGATTGTAATTGTAATAATGTTTATTGGCTACTTCATCATCTATAAAAAATTTATCACCGTTAGGCATATCTATAGTTAAATCTGCTTCAGATATATCTGCATGTTTTATTGCTTGATATATTCTTGCCATGTGTTTACTAGGATTAAATTGTCCTAATCCAATACTAGGTTCACCTAAATATTTATATGCTGCACCTGCATAAGTAGTATTAGCTAAATCATTAGACATACCACTAAATCTTTTAGACCAATTTTTATTTTCTGCTTTTGTTCTATCAAATTCAGATTCTAAAGCAAACAATGGTATTAACTTCATAACTACTTGTGGTTTATAACCTAATGATAATAATTCGTATGCAATATCTACAGGATCTACTTTAGCCATTTGTACCTCTAAGTGTTTGGATTCCTCTGTTAAATGATCCAAAGAAATTGGCGTGTTTAGTAACATTGCTATCACTGTAGTTAGTACCGTCATTAACATATTTGCTCTTATCTATGCTAAACAATTCTTTAATCATACGTGTAGTATCAGCTTTTATTTTTAACCATTGGTCTTGACTTTCTACTACATCTTTGATAACTTGATCTTTGCCACCTGCTACGTTCCAATTTATTCCATAATCTTTATTTAAATCTAATTGATATTGTTCAGGCATATTTTTGTTTATGCCTTCATTTAATGATCTTATAGTTTTCATACTTGTAGGTTGTCCTGTAAGTCCTGCTGATATACCTGTAATTAAAGCAAAAGTTGTAGGATCAGATTGTAAAAATTCTTTACGGTCTGAAAGAGACATACCTTGCATATTTGCTATTTGTCTTTCTTGATTTTTTCTTGATGTATATGCAGTTAGATCCATTAACCATTTACCATACAATGCTTTTTCTGCGTATTGTCCACCTGCAATCATTAATGTAGCTAAACCACCTGCACCTAATCTAGTTGCTATAGATCCTGCACCTGATTTCTTTAATATATCCATAGTTGTTTGTATACCTTTTGCACCTTTTGCTTTTGTTGATTGTGCAATCTTAACAACACTTTCACCTAGTTGGTTTTGTTTACTTAACCATTGTCCAAAGTATTTAGGACTTTTACCACTAGATACCCACCATGCAGCAAATGGTCTATAAGCTAACCACTCTGCGTTATATAATCCTTTTTCAAATATGTATTCTAATTGTTTACCTAACGGTCCAGGTTCTGCTGCAGATCTTGCAAAGTTCATAACACTTTGTTTCCATGCTTTGTCTGTACCTACTGCATGTGCTGCAAGCACACCACCAATTTCACCAATAGCACCACCTGTTATAGCTTTAAATCTATCTGCAATATCACCACTATTTAAATTATCTAACAATGCAACTCTTGATATATCTTGTAATGCTTTAGCAGTTTCATTTACAATATCATTATCTACAGTAGGTTTAACAAATGTAGATACTCTTGGATCCTGATAAATAACTTGTCCGTACTGTCTGCTTGCAACTATAGCTTCCTCAATAGGTTTCATTGTTACTTCGTCTATTTCTGAATTAAATATTTTTGCACTGTCATCTAATACAATTATGTCGTCAAGGTCATTTACATTTCTAGGTTGATCCTCAATAATGCTTACAGGATTAGCTATGTTTGTATCTAAGTAACTTAAATCCCCTGTAGATCTTACAGGTGCTAATGGTTCTACTAATGATTCATCAATAATAACATTGCTTATACCTTGTTCACGCATTTGATCAAATACTGTTCTACCTTCTAATGCGTCAAACTCCATTACTTCACCGTCTACTACTGCTTTGATATTAAATGTTTGCTTAGATAATTCCTCAGCTTGTTCTAGTCCTGCTTGTGTTGCAGGTACACCAGGATCCTCACCTGCTAGTGCATTTATAAACCCTGTTCTACCTAAATCTAAAAAGTTTTGATTACCAGGACCTACATATATAATTGCAGTTTTCTTTGACATATCAGGAACAACAGGTCTAATTGTTGCTACACCTGATTTCTCAGGTACATAAGCATACAAATTATCCATTTCTTTATCAATAATTTGTTCACCTTCCTCATTAAAAAAAGTTTGTTTTTCAAAACCTAAACCTTCATACCATTGTTTAAGCCAATTACCTGTACCAGGATCAGGTTCTAATTGTATATTCATGCCGTAATAATCTGCATGTTCTATAAGTCTTGACATTATTTTTCTACCAACACCTTCTTGTTGATATTCAGGTTTAACATACAATTCTGATAAATACATGTCATCACTTCCTACAGCAACTAATGAGAATCTATCTAATTGTTCATCAAATTGCGCAGCTATTTCGTTTGCAACTCTTGTAGTTATATCCTCAGGTTTTAATGTTTGTCCTGTTAATTCATCTGTAGCAATAAGAAACGCATGACCAGGCCTAACAACACGTGTATGTCCTTTGTTATCTATAAACGCTACATGTTGTGCGTTACCTTCCATAGATAAATTAGCAAATGTATCGTAGTATTGATTTATATCTGCTTCTAAAGATCTTATGTTATATACATTTAAATCTTGTACTTGTTCTAATACTTCTGCAGGAGATTCATGGCTAAGTATTGTAAAGTCTCCGTAATTAATTAGATCATTACTTGTGTCTTGTGCAAGTGCTTCATACACATCTGATATTACTCCTCTAGCTTCTTTGTATATAGCTACTTTTAATGCACGATCTATATCTAATCCTTCTATTGAACTAGCTACAATGTTATCTACATTGACTACATGATGTGCATTGTTTTGAAATGTAAGTTCTTTTGCGTCTGCAAGTTCGTTGTATATCATATTGTTAAGTGCAGGTAATACAACACTATTAGCATTTACAATATGTTTTAATTTATCTGATCTACCTAATGATTGTCTATACAAGTTTGATTCGTCTATTAAATAATTCATATCTCTATCTGTAATGTCAAGATCATAAGCAAATTCATTAGCACCTGCAGCACCTACACCATTAGGATTATCTACATGTGATTGTGCATTTAATTTTTGTGCTGATAATACAGTTTCGTCAAATGGATCAGTACCTTCTATTTCTTTATTAAATAAATAACCCAAACCTGGATAATTTGTATTAGGATCAAAACTTGCAAAACCTCTTTTACCTTGTTTCTTAGACCACCAATTTTTTAATCTTTGTGGCCATGAAATAAATTTGTTGCCTTTAGTAAAATATGGTGATGAACCACCTATACCAAAAGGTATTCTTACACCGTCATCTGTAGTATGAAATGTATCTACACCACCTACGTTTGCATATAAATTATTAATAATAAAATTGCCTTCATCTTGCGACAAATAACCTAAATTAACTATGTCATTAATATTTAAATTGTGTTCATCTAATGCAACAATGTAATCAAAAACTATTCTTGCAGGTATAGGTATATCTAATTTAGCTGCAAAAACTACATTATCAACTAATGATCCACCTGTTATAAAATTAGAAGCGTATCTTTTTTGTTGGTTATATACACCATTATTTGCAAATTCATCATACTTTTTAACCTTTTCTTGAATTTCAGATAATATATCTTTATCAATAAAACCTTCAACAAATATATCATCATACCCATGCGTAGCTAAATCAATCATTGCTGCTTGTATTTCATAATGCCAATGAGGTGTAAAATTATCAACACCACCTAATTTACGATTGTTCATTTGTATTACGTTCCAAAACCTATTAAAAGGATCGTATTTATCTCTATAAGTTTTCCAACCTAACCCACCAGGCATATAATCAATAGCTAAATCATTTATTCTTTTAATTAATTCAGCTACATTTTCAGGATACTTACCTAAATTAAAAGCATTTATATCATCTGCGTATCCTCTTGCTACACTTATCCAATTTGTATTTGAATCTAACCAATTTGCTGCACCTTGTATTCTTGAATTATCTTTTATCAAAGCATGGTCCATACTTGTAGCTGTTTCTTTATTTAAGTTATCTACTTTAACTTCCCAATAATCTTGTGGTTCGTGTAGTAAATTAGCATGATCAGGCCTTACAGGAAAACCGTCTGCCATTAATGGATTATCACTTTTAGGATAATAAACCATTTGCAGATCATCATCACTTAGTACAGTAAATCCTTTACTCGACCAAAAAGAATCATTAGACATTACCTTTCCCTTGATTTTAGAAAAATCAATTAAAGTAATTGGTACATCTATATCATTAGATAGTTTTTTAAGTTTGTCTACTATTTCTGTACCTATACCAAATCCTTGTTTATCAGGTTTAATGTATAATGCTTCTACGTATATTTCCTCTTTGTCTAAAACATTGTTAGCTGTTAAATCAAAATGTAAACCACTACCGTCTCCTGCCTCGCTTTGTGTGTCATCTAAAAATTGACCATACTCCTCTTTTAAATCATCTAATAACTGCATTACTTTATCCTCTTTACCTAACTCAGGTTTATCTTTAGGTATATTTAAATTAGATTCTGTTGTTGGTTCTCTTACGTATGATGTCTTACCAGGAAACTCTAGCAACTCACTTTCATTAGTAAATCCAAAACCTTCATAAAACTTTGTTATATCACCTACATCAGATTGAGGTTCTATAAATATTGGTAATTCATATTTATCTGCAAACTCTATTACTTTATCTATTACTGCTGTACCTGTACCTTGTCCTCTATATAGATCAAATACTTCTAAGTATTTTCCTTCTATACGATCATCTTTTAAAAACACCTGAAATTTATTTACTTCAGGAAAATCTTGACGTACAAAGTTATATATATCTGACCAATCATCTGCCATTTGGTTAGCAGAAGGTATACCAATTAATTCATTAACTACTGCTTTTTTTACTCTAGTAGTTCTAGGTGCAACTGTATTACTATCTACAGGTCCTAATGCAGTTTCTAAATAAGCTATTTTACCGTCTTTATTTGTTTGATTAGGTTCAAGCTTAAACTCAAACAATACCTTGTATATTGGATCTTTATTTAGATCCTCTTGCATTTTTCCTTTATATTTATCTTGCAACATTTTAGTTGCTTCTGATAAAAATACTTCTACTCCTGACCAACCTGCAGGAAAAAACCCGTCTAATAATTGATAATGTTTGTTTCCAAAGTTTTGTGGTATAGTAGCTGCATGTCTACTTGTTTTTGTCCACTCATCACCTTCCCAATTATCATCTAAAGTTTGTAAAAAATCATTGTATATGTACGGATTGTTTTGATGTGATAAATAATTTGCTGTTGCTTCTTTTATATATCCTTTAGCTTGTTTTAATTTAGTTAAATATTCAGATGTAGTTTCAGGTACGTATGATTCCTCTTTTAAATTTTTAAGATATTTTTTAACTCTTTTCCATATTTCTGATGTATCAGTTATTCCTGCTTTGTCTGTTTCAGCAAATGCACTAAACAATGATTCACCAAACATTGCTGTTGATCTAGCAGCAAATGATTCAGGTACAACACTTCTTATCTTATATGCGTCTCTACTTGCTTGACTATCTAAAAAATTACCATACCAACTGTTGTTTAAAGTTGTACTTGTGTTTTCAAATGACATAAATCTGCTAAAAGCCCTACGATAATCACCAATAATAGTATCTACTAAATCCTCTGCTTCTGATTCGGCCCAATTAATTCCACCTTGCATATCTATAAAATTGTATTTTTTTGCTATTTCTTTTACTTCACGTGTAAATTTTTCATCTGCTTTTGCAATAAGATCAATTAACTGTGGAAATGGTATATCCTTCATGCCTTGCAACAGTTGTTCCATTTGTCTGTTGCCTGCACTTATGTGTATAGCGTTTTCGGATAATAAATAACGTACAGCGTCAAGCATTATTGCATGACGATCTAAACCTAAACCTTCATAAAATTCATCAACAATAGCATTTAACTTAGTTGATAATTCGTTTAATTCATCAATCCTTGCCATGTGCTACTTCTTGATCATATTTTTTAATCTCTTTAAGCATGGCGGACATACCTTTTTCTTTATGTACTTTTACAAAATGTTTTATCTTTGCGTCTCTATCCATTACGCATATCCACCTTGATTCATATTACGTAGTTGTCTTACACTACCTAACAAATTAGTTATATCATTTGCTTGTGCTTGTTGCATATCACTACGATCCTCACGTGCTTCTAAAAATGGCATAGCATAATTAGCTACTGATTCCTCAGGTGTTATAAGTTGTGGCAAATTATCAAGAGTATCTTGTAAATCATCAAACATACCTCTGTTAGCTAACTGTATAGCTACTTGTTGTTGTTGTTCATATAACTCTGAATTAGCAAAATATTCCTCATCACTTGTTGTAACTACATCACCTAATAATTCCCACTCTGCTCTCGACAATGAACTTGTGTCAAAACCCATTGTGGCCATACCACTTTTAATTGCTCTACGTTGATCAAACATAGTAGGTGCAGTATATTTTTTAGGTGTAATAGGTGGTACGATTACAGGTCTTGTTGCTGCTTCCTCTAACACTGTCTCTACTGATTTAAGTCTAAGGTTTGCTTCTGTCATTGCACTTTTCATTGCTGCTTGTGAAGCACCTCCCCACCTACCTTTTTCTAATAAATAATCGTTGTAACTCATAAATCCACCATTAACCATTTTTAATTGCACAGCTTCTTTTTCATCACTAGACAATGCTATCCATGATGTTTTACCTGAACTTTGTCCATTAATGTGATCCATACCACCGTATATATCTTTTGCGTTTTCTACAGTAACTTGTGCTGCTTGTGGTATATCTGCGTTTTTTATACCCATATAATCAATTTCACCATTAACCATGTTTTGATTTGCAACTGCTGCAGTTTGTGGTCCAGGTACCATATAACCTAAACCTACACCACCAAATCCTTCACCTGTTATTGTATTAGCTGCAAAATAATTATCTGCTTGTGCTTTAACAGTATTTAATTCCTCATCTGTATATGAATCATCTACAGGTTGTATGTAAATGTTTTGACCAAAATTTCTAAATAATTCATCTTTATCATCTTGTGAAAGTAATTCTGTACGTTCATTTACTTTTTTACCGTCTACATATTCAACTATATAATATTTAGCAGATCCTGCTACTTCTGTAGATGTAATAATTCTGTTGTCCTCAACAGCACCGTAATAATTTGTATATGATCCTTTGTAATCATGCAGGCCTGTTTCATCAACTAATGTTGTTTGTGGTTGTGCTAAGATTTGTGGTCTTGGTTTAAAACCAACAGGTCCTATATTTAATGCACCGTAGTTATTAGGAAAAGCACCAAACATTTCTAAATTAACATTTATACGTCCACCTTTTTCTTTAACGTATTTATCTAATTGATCAGAGTGGTACATCATAGATCCACTACCGTCTTGTGGTCTAACTATTATAGGAAATACATCATCATTATTTTGTGCTGTATCTTTAACAGTTGCAAGTTGCCATTGGTAAAATTTTTCATCACCAATTAAACCTGCTCCCATTTCTTGGCCTTTGTATATTTTTGTAAATAAATCGTTATCTACATTTACCATTGGACCAGGTACTCCTGCCCACCTTGATTCACCTGTACCTTTTGCAAGTGCTGTATTTATTATGTTTACTGCTCGTTTGTATCCCATATTAAAGTTTGTTGTATCTTTATTATTTACTGAAGTTATGTACATCATGTACTGCATAGTTCTTGCTATTACTTGATCAACAGGTAATGTACTGTATGAACTTATTTCTGCTTTTATTTCCTCCTCAAAACCTTGAAAATACATAGGTTCTGTACGTGTACTTGTGCCTGTAGTTATATATTCTGATGATGTATCATCTATGTATTTTATTATTTCTGCTATAAAATTATCAATTACTTCTTGTTCTGTCATACTTCCTCAGTGGGCAACATGTACCCATATTGTTCCATTACTTCTTGGTCATATTGCAAATCCTCTAAAAACCTTACAGGTTCGCTAAACCAATTATTTAATACTCTTTCGTATACTAAATAAAAATCAGGATACTTATTAATAATACCACTTACAGTCTCTCTAAGTTGCTGTCTTTCCCTAAAGAACTGTCTACTTGATCTCCAACCGTCTTTTGTTAATCCTGCTGCTAATGACTTTTGTTCTAGTCTTGTAACTTCTGAAAAGAATATATCTAAACCTTTGCCTGTATCTGTACCACTTAACTTAGCGTTTTGATCCCATGTTTTTAATTCATCTACTGCTTGTTCTGTACCTGCGCTTTGCATAACACCAGGAATAGGGCTACCGTATCCAGGAAACCTAACACGTGCTTCATCATCAGATATAGCTAAAAATTGATTTCTTGCACGTGCTTGTCTTGGATCTGTAATGTCAAATGTTTCTAAACTATTACGTCTAAGGTTTTCTACATAATACGAACCTAATCTTTGATTTCTAATGTATAACCATTGTTCTGCATTTAATGTTTGTCGTTTACCTGATCTTAAATTTCTTATGTATGCTTCATAACTAAATTCTCCACCACCACCGCTAGGTATAGCGTATTGTGCTGTAAGACTATGTGATTCGAATAGTTCAGGATTTTCCTCTTGCCATGCTACACCACGTTCGTCTACAGGTCTAGGTTCAATAACTTGTGTCTTAGGTGTTATTAAAGATAATGGATTAAAACCAAATGTTGTTATAAAATATTTTGTTGCTTCGTGATTATCTCCAGGAGTAAACAAAAAATTACCTTGTTTATCTTGTGGCGGTGTTTGTAATATTTCTCGATAGTAATCTGCTAAAGATTGTTTGCTTATAAAGTTATCAGCATTACGTGGATCACCTATATCATATCTAACGTTTAATGATGTAGGACCAACCCATTGTGATAATGCTTTTATAAAAGTCATACCTCTTGCAACATTAACTGCTTGTTCCATAGTATCTTGTTGTCCTGCACGTGTAGTTGTATCCATACCATTTGCTTCTAATACTGTAAATGCGTCAATAATTGTATTGCCTGCAACACGCATAAGTTCACCTTGATTTTTATTACTATCCATATACAATGCCTGTACAAATGATTTTAAATAACCAGGTACACCTGCTGCTGCTACTAAGTCTGCAGGAGTGTCAACGTTAGGTAATCCATACTCAAACAATCCTTCTACAACGTCATCAAATTTAGGAGACATCTCAGCAATAAATGCTGCAGGTATTTGTACTGTAGGGCCAATACCAGGTTTAAATGACATAATTAAGTTAAGTGCAGAAGCATATCCTGCAAGTCTTAATCTAACATTACGATCTCTACCAAAAGCAATATTAGATATTGATTCACCTACTATTGGTACGTTAAATACTTCCTCACCTGTTATTTCATCTGTTGCAAAAAAACCTTGACCTTGTACAGGAGATAACTCATTGTCCTCACGTAAATTTTCTACAACTACCTGACCACGTCTAAGTAATTCAGGGTTGTTTTTAAGTAATCCTCCCCATGTTGTCATTATTTCTATAAATGCTTCACCAAACGGAAATATAGATCTTAAATTATATGCTAACTTTTTACGTGTAGATAGATCATATAACAAGTTTTGTACTTCGTCTAATGCGTACGCTTTTGCTACATCATCTATCTCAGTAAGTTCATTAATATCTAATCTATTAGCTGCGTCTTTATTTAAATTAAATTTTTCTGCAGCTAAATTTTTACGTAAATTTTGTATTGAATTATTAATTGTTTTAGAATCACGATCATATATTTTTTTAGTTATTGTTCCTTCTTTTAAATCTGTATCTAATTTTGCTAATTTATCTTTAAGAATTTTATATGAATTATTAAAATCATCTTGTGCTTCTTTTAACAATCTTTGTATATCTTTATTAAAATCTACACCACTAGCAAGATCAGCGTCATTTAATTTTTTAATTCTTTGTTCTATCATTTGTAAATTTATACGTGTATCTTTATCTCTAAAAAATTTAATACCTACACCTTTTTCTCCTGCTGCTTGTCTTAAATCTCCTATGATATTTTCTAATAAATTAGCTTCAGGTATGTTTGCACTGTATGCACCTGTCCAGGTAACAAGTTCATCAGAATCTACTGATTTCTTTATCCTTCCACCGTTTAATATAAGATCTCTCATTTCTTTAGTCATTGAAGGTAATAGATCATATATTGCTCTCCAATACGCTTGTCTAAATACAGGAGATCTTGACATGTTATCTGTACGTTCTCCCATAAACATATTGAACATATTGCTTATAGCTTTTTGATAAAAACTTACGTCATCAATCATATCTGCTTTTGGTACAGCTACATAATCAGGAAGGTGTATTACATTAAATGGATCACCTATAAAGTCAATTAAACTTTCGTAATGTTTTTCAGGACTATCAAATATTTCACGAAGTGTTAATGGTTGTTCTAATAAATCACCTTCTTTTGATTTAACAATTTTTGTTTTACCTGTTCTCATCATGTTTAACAAACTTGGTAAAGCTATTGTTGCGTTTTCACTATCCTCAATGTTTTCTAATCTGTACATAGGTCCTGTAATAACACTGTCATCTATTTCACCTTTTAATGCTCTGTAAAGTAGATCCTCATCTACTGTAAAACCACCACCAACGTTCATGTGAACTCTAGCAATTAATGCTTCTGCAATAGCTTGTCTACCTGCACGTGTTGAACTAGCTAATTCATATTCTGCACCACCTTTATTCCATGCTTCAAGTAATTCATCTACATAACTATCTGCTTTGTCTGCAAATACTTTAGCCATTTCAAATTCATCTTTACCTTGTTTATTTCTAAATAAAAATTTAAACATATCATCATATTCAAGTTTGCGTAACTCATTAAGATAACCTTCTATGTATCTGTTAAATTTACGAGTATCAGTTATGTTTCCTTCCTCGTCCATAAATTGTGTTTTAGTTATAGTGCTGTAATTACGTGGTCCACCTCTAAACCTCACACGTCTACCTTTAACATTAAATACTTGATTTGCTTCACCACCAAATGCACGTGAACTAGCACGTTTCCACTCGTCTGATTCTTTTAGTATGTCTCCTTTAATATCTTTAAATGTTACGTTCTTTGCTGTCCAACGTCTTACCTTAGCTGCGTCTGCACCACCTAATCCTGCAACTTTTAATGCAATCCAGGACAAAGGATTACTTGCAATACCTTTGTAACCTCTAGCCCATAAACGTAATTGTTCCTCTGATATAACTCTTACTGTCCATGCACCACGTAACAATACAAATGGTTTCCAAAACTGTGTGTAATATTTATCCATTAACTTACCTGTAATATCAGTACCTGCACCAAATCCTTCAGGTAATTTATTTTTTAATGTACCTATATAACTTATTGTTTTAGATAACTCTGTTGGATCAGGTAAAGCAATGTTTCTATTAATTAATTCTGTAAGTAGTTGTGGTCTTGGTAATGGTTTTCTAACTTTTGTACCACCGTCCTCAGTTAAAGAAGCTATACGTAAATCCATACCAGGTGTTAGTACTTGTTCACCACTGTTAGCGTATGTAAAGTATTTACGCATTGTATTAAGATCTGCTTCCTCAAATATTTGTCCAAACTTCCTAGCTGCTTCAGGATCT
>TARA_B100001113_G_scaffold142758_1_pt1 | contig 21378 bp, 19 predicted proteins | sample TARA_B100001113 | Tara Oceans TARA_B100001113 (sample SAMEA2622402) | marine metagenome | biome: marine biome (ENVO:00000447); feature: deep chlorophyll maximum layer (ENVO:xxxxxxxx); material: "saline water (ENVO:00002010), including plankton (ENVO:xxxxxxxx)" | depth 50 m | reverse complement strand
ATTCTGTACCAAGACTTAATGAAAATTGTGATACTTGTTCATATGTCAAATCTGTACAAACTTATAATACTTAACTTGGCGCTTTCCTTACGAGGAATAGGTCACAAGTTCTAATCCTATAGCGCCCAAAAAAGTTTTTTTAAAAATATTAATATATTTTGTATAATTAATTAAATGAACAATTATCCAATATTGTTACTATCTCAATTATTAGTAGCTCTAGCTCTTATTCATGCTGGTCTCAAGTCAATATCCAAAAAATACAAAGAAAATTTTAAACTAGATTTAGTAATTTTTTTAACTTTAACTCTCGGAGTTACTTTCTCATATATATTTGTTCCGGATTTTTTTTATAAATTTGTTAATGGATGGCCATATAATGAGTGGCTTGTTAATTACCAAGGCGGATTAGTTAGGAGAGGCTTTTCTGGTGAAATACTTTTTCAATTAAATAAATTTGGTATTAATCCAAAATACGTAATTTTTTCAATTGGGATTCTTTCTTTTTACCACATCGTCTTAAATGTTTTATATTTAATAAAAGATAAACATGTTTTATTTAGAGCATTTGTAATGTTCAATCCTTTTGGGTTATTATATTTAGTTCAAAATATTGATTTCTTTTTTGCTAGAAGAGATTTATTTTATTTAAACTTTTTTATCTTTCTTGGCAAAAGAAAGAAGATTAACTTCTCTGTATTCATTATTCTTGCTACTTTACTAATACTAAATTATGGAATATATATATTTTTAGTATTTACTCTTTTTTATGTTCTTAAAGAAAAAGATAATTTTGACATTCAAAAATTTAAATTTGCTTCTGCCTTCTTTTTACTTCCACTAAATATTCTTTTGTTGACTGTCTTTAGATATGTATCAAATTTTGAAAAATTATGTGATTCGATAAATACTCTTAATATAAACAACACTCTTCAAAGGGAGAAAAATTGCTGGGGTGCTCCACAATGGTTAAATAAAGATTTTGAACCAATTAATAGTGCTTTTGGAGAAATAGCGCTAGGAATTAATTACTACAATGACTTCTCCAGTTGGATATTAGTATTTTTAGTATTCCTTATCTCTTTATTTTTTGTAGTTGAAATGAATAAAGATAGATTTCTCAAATACCTACTTCTAATTTCTCCTTATTTTGGTTTATTCTTTCTTGCACAAGATTGGGGAAGGTGGCTTTTACTAACTTTTTTTATTTTTTTAATCAACAACTTATTATCAAGTAATCAAACTGCTTTTAATGAAAAATTTAATATCTTATTTTTAATCCCAATTTTTGTAAATATTTTTATAAATATTCCATCACATTTATTTAGAGATATGAAAATTATTCACTTCAGATCAATTAATGAAATACTATTGGGCTTAACTGATTTTATATATAGTATTGCCCTTCCTCCATATATTATAATTTTTTATGGATACAATCCCCCAATAGTGATTCCATAGGGATTTAATTCTATTTTAAAATTTTTTTTATTTCTTCAAATATAAACTTTTGATTTTTCTTACTAACATGTGGCCCAATAGGAATATAAAAACCGTTTAAACCCAAATATTCTGAGTTTTTAAGAATATCTGAATTAACTTGGTAGTTGTATTTTTGAAGTAAAGGCTGCATGTGGAGAGGCCAAAAAAAAGGTCTAGTCTCAATGCCTGTTTGTGCTAATTTTTTTATGACCATATCACGTTTGTTGTTTTGTTTCAAAACAATCCCAAATACCCAAAAATGATTTATAGAGATATCATTTTCTAATAATGGAAGCTGAATCTTGTCTTGAAGTTCAGAAAACAGTTGGAGATAATAGGTCCCTTGTTCGATTTTTTGGGAAATTGTTTTGTTTAAATTTTTAAACTGTGAGGTTCCAAGTGCTGCTTGTATACCACTTATTCTGTAATTCCAATATAAATTTTCATGTTTGAATCTCTCATCAGGATTAAATCCTAAATTTCTTATACTTAATGCTTTTTTATAATAATCTTCAGAATTTGTGAGTAATATTCCTCCCTCACCAGAAGTAATATGCTTATTAGCATAGAAACTCATTACAGAAATATCACCAAAAGATCCACATTTTTGTTCTCCAATAATCTGACCATGTGCCTCTGCAGCATCTTCTACTAAATAGATATTATTTTTTACACAAAATTCAGAAATTTCAACTGCATTTGTAGTGAGACCATATGTATGAACCATTATTATTGCCTTTGTTTTTTTTGATTGCACTTTTTTAATATCACTTAATGACATATTCCATGAATCTTTATCTACATCACAAAATACTGGAGTGGCTCCTGCACGAATCACTGCAGCTAAACAAGAGATAATAGTAAAAGAAGGGATTATAACCTCGTCATTTTTTTCTAGGTTTAATAATTTTAAAGCCACTTCTAAAGCAATACTTCCATTTGATAAAGCTACACCATATTCTCTGCCAAAGTACTTCTTAGATTTTTCTTCAAATTCTGATACTGGTTTACTTGTTCCGGAAATTTGATTTTTATTAAGTGCTGAAAAAACATCTAATTTATTTTGAAGTGAAAGCCTTGGCTCAAATACCCTTATCATTAAAAAAGTTCTTTATCTAAGGCTTCAATATAAGGTCCCTGTTTGAATTCAACAAATTTTGTATTCTCCAATACTTCTATTCCATGCCCACCACTTAATAAAAGTATTGAATCTCCAGAATTTAGTGTATGGTCTGAGAGAAAAATTTTATTATTATCAAATAGCTTTACTTTTAGCGCACCCTCGATTACAACAATCCCTTCTGAGGTTGTATTTATTTCTCTTTTTGTGTTGTTGTGAATATGATTTTTAATTACTTCATTTTTTTCTAAATCAAAAGATGCAAATTGCATCTGTTCATTATTTTGAGTAAGAAAATTTTTTCCTTTGCTTATATCTTTTTTTCTTACAATATAAGCAATAATGTTCTGTTTATCGTCAATTATTTTCATATAAAATTTTCCTACTTTTTATAGCTAAAAACAAGTAAGGAATTGAAAGTTTTGCAAGTTTTATAAAGTTAGTACTAGTTTTTGATTTTCCATATTTTCTTGGCTTGCAAACATAACCTACTTCAATTATCTTTATGTCTTTTTTAATTAATTCAATAATCATATTTATAAAATACTCACCATAATTAAAATCTTTAAACATATCATAATTTAAATACTTCTTCTGAATAATTATAAAACCACTTGTCAAATCACTAATAGGAACAGAAAGTAATTTACTTAATACCCTGTTTAAAATATTAGATAGAAATACAGCAATTAACGAGTCTTCTGATTTAAATAGATTTCCAAAAATCTTAAAACTAAATCCTTCTTTTGTTTTCCCTTTATAACCACCACCCTCTACAAACCTAGAACCTACTACTGCATTACAATTTAATGAAAAATATTTTTGAATAATTTTTTTTGATGACTCGACATCCATTGACCCATCTGCATCTAACCACATGACTGAATTGAATTTACTATTTTCAATTCCCTCAAAAATAGACAGTGGTAAAGATTTAACTGAATTTCTTTCAATTAATCTAATATTTTTATTTTCTTTTCGAAAATTATTAACGGTTGACTGTGTTCCATCTATTGAGCCATCGTCAACAACAATAATTTCATATATAACTTGTAGATCGTTATCCAAAAGGTTAATAAATTCTGGAATTAAATATTTTAGATTTTCTGATTCATTTAGCACTGGTAAAATAATCGAAATATTTTTGTCTTTACTCATTTTTTTCAATCACGATCATTAAAAGAAATCCAAACCTATTTTTAAACAATTTTTCTAGAAAAGTTTCAACATAACCAGCAAGTTTATGATTAAAAATTGAAAACAAAACACCAGAGTTATGTATCTTTTTAATTTTAATTGAGATAGATTTGTGTTGTTCAAATATATTTATAGCTTTTTTCTTCGTAAATTGATTAATATTTACCGCTCTATAATCTAATCCTCCAAAAGTATAAGAAATAAATTCGATAAGTTTCATGGACAGGTTGTAATTAGGGGTTGTAAAAATAATTTTACCTCCAGGCTTCATATTAAATAATAAATCCTCAAGAAGTTTATGAATTTCATCATCTGTAAGATACTCTAAAAGCCCTATTGCTGTTACTGTATCAAAAGGCCCATGTGCTGAAATATCAAAATTTGATAAAGAGTAGAAATCATATTCTGGATATGTTTTTTTTGCGTATTCAATCTGATTGATTGAAATATCAACACCGAGAGAGTTTTTGTTTTTGCAGTAATTAATAAAAAAACCAGACCCACAAGCATAATCTAAATGTATTTTTGAATCGATTATATAACTACTTACTTGCTTATATGTTTGAAGATGCCAAAAAGACTGGAGACCTTTACCGTTTGCAACTCCATCTTTGGATATAATGTCGTAAAAACCCAGGGGTATGCTTTCTTCCCAGAATTTACTTGTATTCATTCTTGAATGATAGTCAATAAATTTTAATATTTTTAAATCAATAAGCGTATAATTGTAATGTATTTAATTCGATGATTAGTTTTAAAAAATTTTATGTAATTTTAATTCCTATTTTTATTTACACATTCAATGTTTTATTTTCCTCAAATAGCAATGCAACTTATACAACATTTTTAATATCAATATTTCTATTAATAGGAATGAAATACATATTTTATGATTTCGAGATAAATTTAAAAATAGATAACTACTTAAATATTTTTACAAAAAAGAATCATATTCTGAATATTTTTTTATTATTAATTTTTACAGTCATAACTCAAAATAAATTTTTAAATATCGAGACAATATCTTGGGATGTAGCATCTTACTTAGTTGCATCACAAGAAATTGAAAGTGGTTACATTCCTTTAGAAACTCAATGGGAATCAAAGGGTCCTTTATTTATGTATCTTTATTTTTTAATGAGCAAGTTGAGCTTAAACAATTTTGTATATTTTAAAATTGCAAACGATTTGATTTTATGTACAACATCAGTTTTTATTTACTTTACTATTTCAAATATTTCCAAAAATAAAATCCTAGGGTTTTTTTCATCATTGCTTTTTTTAAGTATCACAAGCTATTCTTGGTTTATAAGTGAATTAAGTGAAATATATTGCTTAGTTTTATTATCAATAATATATTTTTTAGAAAGTAGAAAATATAAAAAAATATTTTCAATTGGTTTATTATTTTCTTTTTCTACATTAATCAATCAAGGGACTGCTGTATTTATAATTCCATATACAATTTATAAGTTTTACGATATTTTTTTTAATAAATCATTTAAAAAATTATTTTATTTTTTAAATGGATTATTAATTCCTCATCTTTTTTTTATATTACTTTATCTATCAAGAGGTTTGCTTGATGTTTATGTTTCTCAATATTTAAATTTGCCATTAAATTATATACAGGAAAATTTAAGTTCTTTTTATGAATTAAAAGTAGTTCTAAGAACAATTTTTAATTATGATATTTTTTTGTATTTAGCATTATTAACAACTGCTGCATTCATTTTCGTGGACTTAATGAAGAGAAATAATAAAAACTTAAAAGCATTTAATATTTTACAATTGTTAAACCTGTTATTCGGTTTAGGTTTTTATTTTTTAGCTGGTCATAATTATTATCATCATCTTTTTTATTTTGTTTTTTTTATTTCTTTGAACTTTGTAAATTTAAATTCACCTAAATATATTAAAATATCTTATTTATATATATTTATTGCTTCAATCTCAATTTTAATTGCTACTGCTGGAAGTTCAGTAAGTAATTTGTCGAACTTAGAGAGTGTTTATGATGAATATCCTCTCAAAAAACTTTCAAAAGTTATAGATAGTAGCCTTGAAGATGATAATTACAATATTTTGGCTCTAGATTCAGTTCTTGTATTGTATTATCTAGAAAAACCAAATTTTTCATATATCATTCATCCATCAAATCATTTTGAAAAATACATTGTAGATGACTTAATTCGTTTAAATAAAATTAAAACAAATAGTTTCAATCACATCAGCTATTTAATAGAGAAAGAGCCAGAAGTTATTATATGTAATGGAAGAATGGTTATACAAGGCAATGTTGAAGATATTGATTTTTATAATTGTGCAGTAGATGATTACAAAAAGAATTATAAAAAAATAAATACTGAAGAATTTTTGAACAGCAAATATCTAGATTTTTATAAAGATCCTTACAAAGAGATGAACGTATTTATAAAATCAAAAAATTAATTCACATTAAAATCTATTAGAAAATTGTTTGAAATCTCCTAATTAAACCATTCAAATATATCTTTGTGCTTATCATCGATATACACGTCTGCAGCAGGCTTTCCAAAATACAATTCATGATATTTTACATTCCATTTTTTTAATTGCTTTTTTGTAGTAATTTCCCAATCAATCCCAGTAACAAAACCTCTTGCTGTATAAAAGATGATCTTATTTCCAGCATCATATAAATTATTAATTTTATCAATCCTGTCCAAAAAAGGGGACGCTGAATCATATTCTGTACTATTTTGAGTACAAATAGTCCCATCAATATCAAAACAGTATGTTTTCATAAAAAAATTATATACCTTTTTACTTAAATAAAATATCTAAATTCTATACTTTATTTTTATTTTATAATTGTCAATATAATCACTTAACGAATGACTTACATTTTTTATTTCACCAAAACAATCATATCCAAACTTGTCTTTTTCTAAACCAGCCAGTCTATCAATTATGTATTTTGGATGTTGATTTATAGTTTTTTTATTGACTTGCTTTTTTAACCTGCTTTTAACCATTCTAAACCAGGCATCATAAGCTTCTTCATCAGATGACCCTCCTCTATCATCCCATGAATTAAATTCTCTAAACCACGCTCTTGCGAATCTACCTCTGTCTGTAGCAATAACCTCTTTTGTTCTAAATGTTGAGTCGTAATTCCACAAAACAATTGGGACTATCGGAACATTATTTTGATCAAGAATAATGTCATTTAATGTTGGTAAACATAAGTCTCCGCCACCATCAAAGTTTATATTTGGATACTTTTTTTTATTTATAGCCCAAACATCAAATGATTTAATTTCATATTTTCCTGGGTTAAAAAATTTGTACTTTGGGAAAGCCAGCGCTGGAGCGTCGGAATATTTTACGAAATACTCTTTCATTTTTGTTATTTGATCCTCATGAATAAACATATCTAGTGCTAAATTAAGAACCCAATCTCCAGTGCATTGTTTAAATCCTTCATTAAATGTTTTTCCAATATGATCCCATTTGAATTCCTCTGGCCAATCCTCACCTACCGTAACTAATTCATCAGCAATATCTTCATAACATGAAAGAGCTTCTTTCCATGGATCCATTCTTTTTTCTGGATTAGTCATGTGGGTATAAACAGAAATTTTCATAAAGCCGTAATTTTTATGTGATACTTGAAATTTAATCTTAGTAAAAAGTCGATGACCATAAAAAAATTATACTTAGTTTTCATTAAAATTTTTATTATTAATGTTTTTTAAAATATTATTTATTACATTTAATGAATCACTGTGATCAGTATTTTCATAAAATTTGTTTTTTAATTCAATTACTGAGCTGTCTTCAATTTCTTTAAAAAGCTTTGCCTCAATTTCGTTATTTAATAATTCATAATTTTTTGGTCTACTGCTGGTTATTAGCTCGATTACCGACGAATTTGGAAATTTATTAGGATTTGGAGTGTCTAAAAAAATAATAGGTCTACCTAAACAAAGATAATCTACATAAATAGTGGACCAATCAGTTATTAACAAATCACTCATAATTAATAAATCGTAATCTGTATCACATTCAATATTTTCAGATAATACTAAGGATGATTTATCACTTATTGTCTGTTTAGCTTTTTTACTAACAATTGTCTTATTGTGAGGTTTTATAATAAAGCTAATATCATATTTATTTCCTAAATTATCTAAATTTGTCAGTAAATTATCGTTAAAAATAAAAAATTCAGAAGATTTGTAAAGTTTGCTGTTACGATCATCAGTAGGCGCTATTAAAACAATATTATTTTTAAAATTGCCATTTTTAACAAGTTGAGATTTTTTATACTGGTTATCTATTAAATGTTTTATTCTTGGATAGCCGGTAATTTCAAGATTGTTTTTTTCATATTTAAACTCTTTTTTATACATCTCTAATTCGTAATTAGAAAATAACCAAACACTGTCATGTAAGTACAGATTTTTTAAATCTCTGTCTTGAATTATTAACCCCGAAATTGCATTTCCAGCATAAATAGATTTGTAATGAAAAATGTTTTTTAAATAATTATTAAAAAATATTCCATGAGATGTTATTAACACGGAAGATTTGAAAGCTTGTATAAAATGTTTCAGATTGGGATAATACAATATTTGTTTGTTACTTGCATTTTCATATTTCCTGAGCAGGTATTTATATTCTTTACGACTTAGGGTTACGTAATACAAATTATAATTGTCTAGATTTTGAAATAAAACCTCAGTATTTCCCTGAAGTTTTTGTCCAAGTAATGTGATACTAAGATTTTCACTTTCAGTCTTTTTAAAAAAAGTATAAAATAATCTCACAAAAATTAAATTTATTAAAAGCTGAAAGAATAAAAAATAGTGTATTGGATTTCTTTTATTAAGTCTCATTTAAAACTATTTTAAACAAATGATATCGATTAATTTACTTTTTTAATTTTGTAATTTTTTTACACACATTAATATATATAAATTTAGTTATTGTTATTAATAATGATATATATGAAAAAACTGTTAAATTTTTCTACTTCGTTTTTAATTTTTATTTTATTGATTTTATCTATTGTTAATATTGTAAATCTTGAAATTAATCTTGAAAATTTAAATGAAATTAATGATTGTGATGTTTTTTTAAATGAGTCCCTATCAAGCTTTGAGGGCGATTTTATTAAAAAAGATATATATATTTTCCCTGAACTTAATAATTTAACTTGTTTAAATAAAATTTTGTATGTTGAAGATAGTAATTCAATTTATGTGGGTACAAATTCAAAGTTTTTAAATTTTTTTATTTTTGGTATTTTATTTATTTATACCTTATTACTTATTTTTAAAAATAAACTTTTTTACACAAAATTCTTTATTACCGTATTTTTGGTTTTTTTAAATTTAAATTACTCTTTTAACATTTTGGCTTACAACAGCATATTAATTTTTATTTTCTGCACCATTTCTTATCATGATCCTTTAAATATTAAAAAAATAAAAGATAGAGAATTTGGTAATAATTATATTTGGTATTTCATTTTTTTATTACTAGTTGTTTTAACACAGTTCTCTACACATAACTACGAAACAATGAACTGGGATATTAACTCTTTTATCAATGGTGGGCAGGAGGTATTGATGAACAAAAACCTGCCATATGAAAACTCCTATGAAAATAAAGGTCCTATTTTATTTTTAATTTACGCTGTAATTGTTTTTTTAAGTAACTCTAATTTATTATTATTAAAATTCTTAAATGATTTATCAATTTTAGGATTATCGATTTTAATATTCAAATTTTCAAAAAATAATACAGAAAACAAAATAATACCTATTTTAAATGCATTTATTTTTATCTTACTTATGAGTAAAGACTGGTTTCATCCAGGTTTTAGTGAAATTTACACATGTATTTTTTTAATTATAAGTTTAGATAGTTTATCCAAAAATGAAATTATTAAAAGTGGGCTATTTTTTGGCTTTGCAACTTTAACAAATTTTGGTTCAGTAATTTTTTCTGTTGCGTATTTTCTCTATTTTTTATCACTTAAAAAAATAAACTTATTTTTTAAATTTTCAATAGGAACATCTGTTTTACATCTTATTTTTATAGTTACATATTTTTCGAAAAATCTCATTGATGTTTATTTAAAAAGTGTTTTTTTTATTCCTGTAAGTTACAGACAAGATAACAAGTCTATAAGCGAAATGTTTGGTGAACTTAACATTGCAGCTGAGGGTTTCTACAATTATTCAACTTCAATTTACATGATGATAATATTTCTTTTTTCAACACTGGTTGCTTGTTTATATAGAAATAAAAATTTTTCAAATAATAACATATTTGCAATTTTTGGATTATTAATATATTTTTTAGCGGGAACTGCATATGACCATCAACTTATTTATTTTTTAATTTTTTTAAGCCTTGTACCGCTTAGTTTGAAAAATAATCTTAGCTTAAGAGTTCTTATCGTAATAGTATTTTTAGCTTCTATATCAAGTATAAATTATCATAATTTGAATACTGTAAAAAACTTAAAAAACCTAAGTAGCATAAATAATAATTATCCATTAAATCAAGTTGCCAAAGAGTTGCGATATTTTGAAGGCTCTGAATTAATTACGTTTGATAATACACTTATAAATTTTTACTCAAAAAGTAATAGTTTGGGTTATTTTTTACATCCTAATTTGTATAATGAAGAATTTATTTTAGAAGAATTTAGAAAAATTAGGCTTGTTGAAGCGGATAAAATTATTGAAACCAATCCAGATTATATAATCTGTAGCTCTTCAAAATATTCATTTAATTGTAAAGATAGCAATATTATTAATAAAAATTATAAGATGTTAAACAACATTGAATACAACCAACAAATCTTACATTATTATGAAAGAAGTAAAGATATTGAAATCTACTTTAAAACCGGCTCTTAATTTTCCAAGTTAAATAACTTAAAATCTTATTATAAAAATTTTTAATTATTGAATTGTAAAAGTAAAAATATTTAGATAATTTATTTTCCTTTAAATATTTTTTATCATAAAAATTTGTATGAACCTTCAATAATAACTTGTTATTTAATTTTTTATTTAGAGAAATTGATGAAGCAAGTTTTATTTCTTTCATTTCTGTTGTTGGATAATTGCTTCTGTAATTTTCAATTAAATTATTAGTTGAATTTTGACCAAACCCTTTATTTGAAATTAAATTATATTTTGGAATTATACACATTTTATCTTTTGTTAGTACTGTAGAAAAAAGTTGAAAATCCCAATATTTATAATTTTTATTTTTAATTTTTGAAAAGTTTTTAAATAAATTATTAACTATTAGCTGTTCAGGATGACCATAGCTTTTTAAATATTTTTTGTTCGAACTAAAACTATCCTTCCAAACTTCTGTCTCTAACGTATATTGCTCCCACCTGTCTTGCCATGTTGCCCATCCCCAAATAAGAGGTAGCGTTACGAAATCGTAGGAATAATCAAATTCACTTTGCTCAAGTAATGGTCCGCCATTGTCACCTGATATTAAAAAAATAGATTTTTCATTTTTATACTCATCCAAAAGATGCGAGCAGTATTCAAAAAAAGAATTACATGGTATGCAATCATCTTCTAATATAATTCCAGCTTCTTCATTTTCAAAAAACCAATCAATTGCTTTCCTTGGCCCTTTACCTGGACCATAATTCTGATCGGAATTGTTTATGAAAATCTCACAATTCCAACTAACTTTTTTTTCAACTAACTTTTTAATTTCGTTTATATTTTGTATGTCTAAATCAAAATTTGAATTCCTAGGTCCATCAATAGCTACATATAGTTTTGTTGGTTTGTAATCTAATAAGGCCTCAAAAAGATCATCTAAAAAATCATCCCTATCAAAAAGGATTAGTAAAACCGGAAACTTACTTAAATTATTTCTCATATTATCAATTTATTACAAAAACAAATTAAAATTAAGTTTACTTTGTTTGAAACAGTTACATTTACAAATTTTGGGTATTTAAGTTTTACTAAAAATCTTATTAGTTCAATAAATAAAAATGAAGTAAATATTAATTTAAAAACCTTTGCGTTAGATGATATGTCTTATGAACAACTTTCAAACATATCAGACAATGTTGTCCTTTACAAAGATGATGATTTTAAAATAACAGAATTTATAAAACAAAATGAAAATATATTTGCTGAATTGATGTATAAAAAACTAGAAATTATTTATACATCATTGCTTAAAAATGAACATGTTCTTTATGTTGATGGAGATATAGTATTTAAAAAGAACCCATCGGATTATTTAATGCGTTCAATAAGAGATTTGGATATCTTATTTCAAAATGATAAAAATCCTGACAAGCCAAAAAAAGAAATTTTATGTGCAGGTTTTATGTTTATTAAAAGCAATGAAAAAACTTTAAAATATTTTAACCCTGAAAATATTTCAAAAAAAAGGCTTTTCAAAGGTAATCATGACCAAACTTATCTTAACAAAATTAAAAGAAAATTTAAATACGACAAATTACCGCAGAATGAGTATCCTAATGGAATTCATTTTTATAATAATTATCAAACACTAGACCCAACAATTATTCATTTTAATTATGTTTTAGGGGAGTTGAAAGAGCAAAAAATGAAAGAACACAATGAGTGGTACATTTAATTTATTTAAATTGGCTCAGTAAATCAAACATTTATAATTAAATTATGAAAAATAAGAAAATTTGGGGCTTTACAGAAGAAATTTTTGCAAATAGACTTTTTGAATTTCATAGACTCGAGTATAAAAAAGGGTTTAATTGCTCAGAACATATACATAAATATAAATGGAATGCTTTTTACGTTGAGTCAGGCAAAATGTTAGTCAGAGTCTGGAATTCAAAATCAGATCTTGAAGACTATGAAGAGTTTGTTTTGAAATCTGGTGACTTTAAAAAAGTTGAGCCTGGAAGGTATCATCAATTCGAAGGTTTAGAAGATGGTGTAGCATTTGAAGTTTACTGGGGTGAATTTAGTCATGATGATATTGAGAGACGAAAGCCTGGTACAAAGGTTGAGTAAATATTTTAAAATTAAGGTTTTAAATAAATGAAGATTATTGCAGGCCCATGTCAACATGAAAATTTTAATCTAAGTCTTGAAATAGCAGAAATATGTAGAGGTGTCTGTGATAAATATGAAATTGAATATATTTTTAAATCAAGTTTTGATAAAGCTAACAGAAGTAACTTACATTCAAAACGTGGAATAAGTTTTGATAAGTGGTTTGAAGACTTTGATTTATTAAGAAATAAACATAATTTTAAAACTTTAACTGATATTCATGAAACATATCAAGTTTCTGAAGTTTTGGAAGTAGTTGATGTATTGCAAATACCTGCGTTTTTATCTCGACAAACTGACTTAATTATTGAAGCATGTAAATCAAAAAAAATTGTTAACATAAAAAAGGGGCAATTCCTTTCCCCTTCAGATATCAAAAATGTATTATCTAAATGTGAAGATGCTAAGGAGATTTGGATAACTGAAAGAGGGTCTTCTTTTGGATACAATAATTTAGTTGTGGACTTTACTGGATTAGAGTATATGTTGAAAAACTATGATGTACCCATATTTTTTGATGTTACACATTCAGTCCAAAAACCTGGTGGTAGTGGCACATCAAGTGGGGGTGATAGAGAGTACGTTCCAGGATTATCTCGTGCAGGTAGTGCTTTGGGAATTAAAAATTTTTTTCTTGAAGTTCATCCAAATCCAGATAGTTCCCCAAGTGATGGTCCTAATTCTGTAAAACTTTCAGACTTTGAAAAAATAATTGATGATATAGTAACTTTTAATTATAAAAACCTTTAAAAAATGAAAACTGTAGCTTTAATCCCCTGTAGAGTTAACAGCTCGAGACTAAAGGGTAAATTGTTGAAGGAAATTGAGGGTTTTCCGCTTTTTTATCATGTTTTTATCAGAACAAAATTAAGTAATTTAGATGAAATCTATATCTGTTCTGGTGACAAAGAAATTATCAATAAATGCATAGAGCTTGATATTCCTTATATAAAAACCAAAAAAAATTATCAAAATGGTACTGACCGCTGCGCAGAAGCTGCAAATCAATTAAAGCTTAAAAATAATGACTTGGTAATTAATGTGCAGGGTGATGAAGTTTTATACGATCCAAAGTTTATAAAAACTATGTTAGATTTTTATAAGCAAAATAAAAGTTCTGACATAGTTACTCTTTATGGAGAGAAATTTACTAATAATAATTTTAATGAAACAAAATTAGTAACAAATTCTTTAAATAAAGTTCTTTATATTAGTAGATACGATATTCCATACGATAATTCTAAAAATAAAAATCAAACTAGAAAGGTGCATATCGGAATGTTCTTATTTAAGAAAAATATTTTAGATGCAATTACTCAACAAAAACCTACGTTTAACGAGAAATGTGAAAGTATTGAATTAATAAGATCTTTAGAATTAGATCTGAATGTGTTTGCTTTAAAAGTTGATTATAAAAATTTAGTGTCTGTAGATTCGAAGGAAGATTTTGAAATAGCCAAAAAATTAATTAGTAAAGATAAAATTTTTCAAAAAGCTATTAAAAAAGTTTAAAAAATTACAACTATTCTTATTAAGCTTGTAAATAACGAGATTATTTTGCTTAAAAAATTATTTACTTTAATTAGAAACAAACTGAGAACCTTACTGGTTATTGGTTTCATTTTTGTTTTTGGCACCTTTATTTTTAGTAATTATGAAAAAATACTTCTTGCAATTGAAAGAATTACATTAGCTGATTTATTTTTATTATTTGTGTTGATTTTTATTGGGCAATTCTTAAAAGCAATAGTGAACGTAAAATTATATAACTTGATTGACATAAGATTAAAAATGTTGGAATCATTAGATCTAGTTTTTATAAATTCTGTAGGTAACAACATTGGACCCCTTAGTCTAGGGGCTGGATACAAATTTTCTTATCTCAACGAAAAACACAAATTAAATTTTTCAGAATTTTTTTCTATTAACTTTTTGTTTTCAATTATAAGTGCTCTTACTAGCTTATTTTTTATTTTTGTTTTTTTGGGTGTGAATTATATTACCTATCTGATACCGTTTCTCATACTTGCAGTTTTTTCTATTGTATTTAGGCATAAAATTATAAAATGGGTTAAAAATATTTTTCCTATTGAAAACATAAATACATTTTTTACAAAATTAATAGATAATACGGATACTAAAAACCTTTTTTCAATGTTTCTGCTTATAGTTTTACAAATACTATTAAATTCATTAATTTATTACACAATCTTTAAAGCATTGAAAATTCCATCATTTTTTGATTCAGCATTTATATACACAAATATAGGTACAGTAACAAATTTAGTTAAATTGACACCTGGAAATCTTGGTTTTCTAGAATTAGTATTAATTTCAGTGAAAAATATCCTAGGATTAACTACTTCAGATATATTATCAACAACAATTGTTTCTAGAATTGGATCATATGGTACATCTTTCACATATTTATTATTTAAAAAAATTTTTAAGAAATGAAAATCAAAAATAAATTTATATTAACTTTTCTATTAACTTTAGTAGCTTTATTTTTTCTTAAAACTGACTACAGAATGATAGAAACCATTTATCCGGGCGCAGATGATGGTGACCATTATTTGCATGCAACAACAATAGGGATAGATTTTGATTTAGATTACACCAACCAATTAAAGGGGGTCGAAAATATTAGATATGACGGAAATGGAAAAATTGCACCGATTGCTTTCATAGGTTCTGGTTTTCTTTCCTCACCGTTAGTTGCTTTAGGAAATTTATTAAATTCAATTACTAATAATGAACAAGAAATTTTTAATTTTGTAATAATATTCTACTCCTTATCAGGATATTTTTATTTGATTCTTACTCTTGCTATTTGTATTACTTTAAAAAGTTTTTTCAAAGTAAATTTAAGTAATTTAGTTATTTGCATTTTAATTTTAAGTTCAGGTGTGTCGTATTTTGTTTTTGAGAGGTATTCAATGTCTCATATTTTTGAAATATTTACAACTTCATTAGTAATATTTACTAGTTTTAAATTTTTTGAAAAGGGAGAAAAAAAATTTGCTGTTTTAGTTCCTCTAACCATTCTTTTAGGAATTTTAGTTAAATGGACAAATTATTATTTATTAATAATTCCACTATCTATCAAACTGATATATTTTACAAAGGGAAAAGTGAAATTAAGAAAAAATATATACTTTTTTCTTTCAACTGCACTATCTGTTGTTATATTTTTTTGGCATACAAAAATACTTTATGGTGTTTTTACTATCAATCCTGGAACTAGTTATGAAGAGGACGCTGTTGACATTATAGATAAATATGTCTTGTCTAATTTTAATTTAATTAATGAAATTACAAACTTTGGTAAAAGTATATTAATTATTTTATTTAGTTCAGAATTTGGTTTGACTTGGTTTTCAACAATAAATTCAATTGGTTTTATGTTGCTCGTTTTCTTTATTATTAGAAGTGTATATGAAAAAGAAATTGAAAAATTTATTGGTTACAGTTTTTTCTTTATTGGGTATCTTTCAATATTTTATATCATACATCTTTGGGAATCTACAGCTTCATCTTACGGATTCAGGTACTCCTTTTGCTTGACTCCGATTTCACTAATTATTTTCTTTGATTTTTATAAAAAATTTAAAATAAATTTAAAGTTCATTATTTTATTATGCTTATTTTCTATTGGTGGAACACTATTCTTTGAGACCCACCCTTTAACACAGCTGTCTCTTGAACCTGCATTAAATTCATGGGGGCAATACAATATATATTCTCAAAAAAATTATCTAAGCGGTTATCTACTATCATTGATTTCATTTACAAGCTATCAAATAATAATCGTTACAAGCTTTCTGTTCGTCTACTTTATTAAGTTTTTATTATTTTTTATTAATTCAGAAAAATTACTTTATCAGTTCAGTAAATTTGGTTTGCCTTCAGATAACGAAGATTTTATTAATCTTATTCAAAACATAGAAAAAATTAATCTGATATCATTGATAGTTTTTTTCGTATTGATTTTATCTATTAATTACTTTCTTGTTAATTTGAGTTCAAAAAGTAATAAAAGTTTGAAGTAATAAATATATGGGAAGTTATTCAAATAATGTAAAAAAGAACCTTCTAGAGAAAAAAATTTTTAACATTATATTTCAATCTTTATTAATTTTTATTTCTTATTTTTTAAGTGAGGATCTGATTCTTGTAACAACTTTTTTTATAGTATTCATGTATACAAAAAATAAACTCAATTATATTTTATATTTTCTATTTCTAATATTGAGTATTTCACTAGATTTGAGCATCTTTTTGAAAGCGTTAATTTTTATTTTCATGGTATCTATTGTTGAACTTATACAAAGAAAAAATTATTTAAAATTTAATATATCTAATTATTCTAATTATCTGCTTTATCTGTCAACTTTAATTTATATGATAATGAAATTTGAAACTCAAGCTTATATCTTAAAAGCAAATACAGATATTCAATTATTTCTGATTAACGCGTATCGACTAGATTTGTTGAAAGGATTCACGTTTAATATAAATTGGGATCACAAAGGTCCACTAATTTCAAACCTTTATATGTATATTGTAAAAGTAAATTTTTTTGATAATCCTTGGTATGGAATTACATTCTTTTACTTTTTTCTTATATTCTTAACCGTGTTTTTAATATACAGAAATCTAGAAAGTTATTTAAATAATAAATACAAATTTTTTATTTTTTTAACTTGTCTATTGATTGTGATTGATATTGTTAATCAAAACACAGCTGCGTATGCTACTTTTGATACAAGATTTATTACAGCAACTTTGAATATTGTTGCAATTTACTTTTTTTTGAAGTCAGAATATAAAATTTCAGTTTTTATATTTTTTTTAAACTACTTAAATCTTATTAGCAATATTTTAGTTTTTTTATTATTTCATTTTTTCTTGTTTATTTTCAAGTCAATTGATAGAAAAGTTATTTATAATAATTTCTCAATATACTCGCTTCTAATATTTTTTCATACTATTTGGTTGTTACTTACAAATCAATTAGAAAGCTACTATTTAAACAATATTAGATATAACGCTGGACTTGGCGGCAACTATTTTGATTTAAATATTATTAAAATAATTTTTGATAATTATTTCTTTATTATTCCTGCTGTTCTTTTAATTTTTAAATTTTTTAAGCAAGGCGAATATAAATTGTTAAATTATAAAACTCTAATGGTTTTTCTATTTTTATCAGAATTTATACATTTAATTGTCACAGGGCCAAGATTTTATCAATATAACGTGTTAATTATTTCGGCTTTGTATGTACTTTGTTTAATTTTTTTAGTAGAAATTAATTTACCAAGAAAAAAAATTGGAATTTACATTATTCTTGTTTCTCTACTGATCCCAACCTTTTTAAGTAATTATAGAATACTTCCGAAAAACTACACTAGCGAAAGGCCTTTGGATTATACATTTGACACAAGTAACTTTTATAGCAATCTATCTCCATTGAATCATGAAAGTGATACAAGACTAAATATGCTTGTAGAAATTAAGCCTGAAAGCGATAAAAAAGTAGGCTTAGTTTTAGCAAATACCAAAGATTACGACTTTATATTTAATGAATTAAATATTATTCCATCTACAAGAGTTTGGAATCCTATTTATCATCGAAAAGAGTTTAATGAAAGTAGCTTTCCAATTGATAAAAAATTAATTTATAAAAATTTTATAAATGACTTTAATAGTGAATCTCCAACAGTTTATATAATGACCAAAATGAATACTGAATTTAAAAATAGTGTCTTATACGATTTTTTTACTAATGAACTTGTATTATCTTTCTGCGTTGAAAATTTTTGCTATTACGAAAAAAAATAGTATTAAGGTTTAATTGTAGCTTTTACTTCTTTTGTAATGTCAAAAATGCTTGGTTCACTGCTACCATAAATAAGATAGTTTTTCTCTTCAGCCCTAATTATTGGCTTTTCAGACAAACACTCAATTAATGCTCTAAATGTATTTACACCAGATATTTTTTCTTCTTCTTGGCAAAAGTCATTATAATTTGATGCAGATAAAGTATAGTATCTACTCTTGATTTGATTATTTGTCAGATTATTACTACTAGATAACTGTTCTTCAAAATTTGGTCCATGATCAGATTGAATAATTAAAATAGTATTTTTTAAATTTATAGTATTAATTAGATAATTTATTTCATTGTTTGCACAGCTTAGTGTTGAAAAAAAGCCTTGCTTATTATCCTTAGCCAGTAGGTAACTTGGGTTTTGAAGATATTCACAGTTTTCATCAAATACAAACGGTTCATGTGTGTTCATAAGATGAAAAAATACAAATTTTGGGCTATTTTTATTTTCATTCACAACATCAAATAAATTTTCAAATTTTTCATCTTTTGATCTATTAAATTCGCATGATGTATTGCAGCTAAGTTTGAAAATATCATTAAAGCTAATCCAGCCCTTCTCAATTAGGACCTTCAAAGGGGTTTCCATTATTAAGTCATAAACTACGCTGTTGTTTGTGTTTATATTTTTCACTAAATCATTTATACAAATATCTGTATCCGAACAATATGTCTTATTTCCATATTTAAATATGGTGTAATCATTTTCTCTCAAAATATTTTCTATAAAAGTGTTTCCGTACTTGTAATTTTCTAATATTTTCTTTCTATCCTCAAAGCTGACTTCTGGTGGGTTAAACAAATATTTTCCTTCAAATATAGAGGCGAAAGTATAAGTCGTCCTTCCATATGGTGAAGTTGCTGAATCGTTAATGGTTATGTTATTTTTTTGAAAAATTAATCTAATATTTTCTGAATCATAATCATAAAGTTCTTGTGCAACATCTAGATTAGGATATCCATCAAAAACAACATAGTATATATCAGGTTTTTCTAAGAGTTGATATTCATCGGAAAGTTCTTTTTCTAAAATATAAGAGTCTTCATTTACAAAAGTAAATTGAAAATTGGTTAGTAAAATCGTTATCAAATTAAAAACGATCAGAGGTTTAATTATTTTTTCTGCATCAAGCTTCATCAATAAAAAACTAGAAATAGTAAAAAACAATAGAAATGAAAAAAAAGCATAGTTTGGAATGCTTTTGATGAAATTTAAATTGTTGAAATAAAAGTATATTGTTAATTTACTGTAATTAAGGCATAGATAGAAAAATAGATTAATAATAATCAGTAGTTTTAAATCAGCTGTAACAAATTTATTAAAAATTATTGAAATTAATGAAACTAATATTATAAATGTAAGTGCATAAATTACTAACGACTTCAACTCCTCCGAAGTAATTTGGTACCTATTTACTAAATATTTGTTTACGAAGTGAAGAATGTAAAAAATATCTAGAAGAGCTATAATTTTAATCATCGAACATAAACATTATACCAATGAATAAAAGATCGCTACATAATCTATCTCTTATTGTTTTTTGTACACTTCCTTTTGTTAATCTCTTTGTAAAAAATTACTTTATAATGACCAATGGAGAAAAAACTAGACTGCTTATCTCAATTTCATTACTTATAGTTATTTCATTCCTAATTAATTCCTTCGAAGATCGGCTAAAATATCTAAAATTAAAATATTTTTCAATATTTATTTTTTTACTATTTAATTATTTATCTATTACAGATTTTGCTTATTCAAATTTTCCTCCAAGTATTACAAAATTTGATAATTATGCATTCTACTTTTACGTTATTTGCTTTTTTTCAATTTTTACAGTTGCATTAAAGCTTTTTGAAAAAAATGCTTTTCAATCATTCTTTAGTGTGTTCGTGATCTTATCCTTGATATCACCAATTTTAACATTTATTAATGAAACCTCTGAAAAAAATCCAGAGGTGTCTTTAATTGACAAGAGTAAACTGGTTGAATTTAAATCCACTCCAGATGTATATTTTATAATATTTGATGGTATGGCAAATTATCGAACCCTTGAGGAATATTACGACTATAATATTTCCACATCCTATGATGAACTCGAGAATAGTAAATATATTTTAAATAAAAATAGTGTGTCTGCTTATGGACAATCTAGACCAACTATTGCAAGTATTCTAAATTTAGACTATGTTTTTCCAGAAGGAGAAGTTTCCTTCAATAGTAGAAAACTTTTGTTAGAAGAATATTTATCAGTAAATTCAATAGTATATAAAACTTTTGATAAAAATAATTATGAATTTTTTATAACAGGAGAAGATTTACCTTGTAATCCAGATATCCATCACTGTATAAAACATAATTCGGGGGATACATTTTTATATAATTTATTAATTAACACTCCCTATTCGATACTTGTAAATAATAGAGACAAAATTCCAAATTTATATAAATCGATAAATAAATTTTTGAATATCGACTGCAGTCCTGACTGTAGAGAAATTAATTTTAGTGAACTGGAAAAGTTTATTGCAGCTAATGAGGATACTTCAAAGCCTAATTTTGTTTTAATACACAATATGAATACTCATTTTCC
>TARA_B100001113_G_scaffold258353_1_pt1 | contig 21423 bp, 13 predicted proteins | sample TARA_B100001113 | Tara Oceans TARA_B100001113 (sample SAMEA2622402) | marine metagenome | biome: marine biome (ENVO:00000447); feature: deep chlorophyll maximum layer (ENVO:xxxxxxxx); material: "saline water (ENVO:00002010), including plankton (ENVO:xxxxxxxx)" | depth 50 m | reverse complement strand
GAGCGGGCACCGGCGCTTACACTGTATGCGGCGACGCTTGGGGAACCAATGATATCACCACTACCCAGAAGCTTGCCTGGGACGAGAATTGTCTCGTTCTCCCCTGCGGTTCTAGATAGTCGGCTCAAATTTGGCTCGGCCCAATTACTTCGACTGGCCTCCAGTCTTAGTGCGACGTCTCGCCACAATGCAGCACCAGTTGACCTGCTCTGTGCCTTCAGGTCGCCAATTAAGGCGATTAAGGCATCATTGGTCTTCTTACTGTTTCTACTCATAATGACTCCCTCGACGTTCTCGGGTAGGCGGGGCACCTCAGGTCCTGTTAAGAACCCCACGGGCGAAACAACACCCTTCTATGGGGCGATGTGTCCCGATATGCACGCCTCAGATTTTGAATCCGACCTGCTCTTCAGAGCCCTCATCAGTACCTGCAATCCGCACTTGGCCTTCAGAGTCAACAAAAGTGCCTGCCTTGGTAGAAGCACCGTACATCGAAATTCCTTCCGACCTGATTCGGCTCAACATGCTCTCTCCGAGTGACTTGGACAGATGACCTATGATGTTCTGAAGTGCTACTATCGCCCTATCTCTTTGGTCTGCGCCAATTTCGTGGTCCGAATATCTAGCCTCTTCGAATATGCTAAAGAATTCTGAAAGATCCTCTGGAGGTGCTATGCCTCCCAGCATCTGATTGACCGCATGTTCGAATTCCCTGGTTGTCTCGTATACCTTCTTCATGGCACCTCTCTGCCTGAAGAACTTGACAAGATCCTTGTAACAATTGAAGATGGTCTCAATGTATGAGTTTCTTCCTTGTAGAGCCCACAAAGAATCTGTGAGGATCCCTCTCAGGATTTCAATTCGGCGTCGTTCAATGTAGTTCCTATACATGTATGCTGCGAGGAGTAGCGTGGATACCGCAATTAGAGAGAGGATTGTTAATACTCTGGCTGTGAAAAAGCTCTGTTGGTCCACCTCTGCGGGATCGGCAAGTCTGATTCTAGGAGTGTTGTCTAAGTCCGAGCTTACGAATCGGTAATCACCTTGGAACTCAACTTCAATCCTCCACTCACCATTCACTGCACGAGGTCCGCCAAGGTTGGCTGACTGTTCGCCAGGGAGGTCTTCGCCTGTATATTCAAAGCTGAAGTTAGCAACTCCTTGCTCGGATGTTGTTGTGAAGTAGACCTTGAAAAGTTCCCAACCTGATCCGTTGTTGTAAAATTGGTTGAAAACAACTGTTTGCCCCTCGACGGCAAGGTCTATTCTATCTCTCAGGATTGCTACTGAGCCTTCTACTATTTCTCCAACCTGATATCCTTCTGGACGTGCCCATTGCTGGCTGAGTAGTATGTCCACACGGCTTTGAACTAGAATCTCCACGTCTACGAAAGAGCCGTTAATCACAGGGGCCGTCTCGATCTGACACCCTCCCGGAACTGATCGAGTTGGCTCATATGCGATTCTAACTGTCCTGAAGCCCTCGAGCTGATCACCACTTGGATCTACGCCGCGCTGACTTGGATTGTCTTCTTTGTCGCCGGAGAACCACTCTACTGAACCTGTACCGTCATTGGTACGGGCAGTGGCGAATGGTCTCGTATTTGTCTCGGGATCTAGATAGACGTTCAGGCATTTCCCTCCAACAGGGTTACCATTCACCTGAGTTAGTCTGGCATCGAAGTGGAAAGACTCTTTCAGATACAAAATGGGGAATGTGCTACCATTGGCGAATGTGTACGTATCAACGTCATTTCTGAAAGGTCCTATCTCAATCATCTGAAGTGTTGAATTGGAGTACACTGGGAACAACATCGTCTTGGTCGCGTTGAGGTATCTGTAACGATCTGCATTCTCCCAAGAATTGTATCTGACTTGGACTTTCGCTTGGCCGGCTTGGACGCCCTCCAAAGAGCACATTATCTCAAAGAAGCCGTTTATGTCTGTAGTCCCTGGCAGACAAGTTCTGATTCCAAGTTGGCTGCCTAGCATCTCATAATCTACTTTGACGTTCCTAAAGCTCAAGTTACGTCCTAGTTCGTCTACCAGTTGCCCTGTTACTATCATTGGTTTTTGTATCGATTCGCCTGTTAGAGGGTCAGCCTCTGAGGTGTAGACAACTTGCTCGTCGACGCTCAAAGAGGTCTCACCGAGAAGATAGAATCCTTCTTCTTGGAACTGGAGGACCCTGCGATAGTGGTCGTTGTACAGGTCTTGTGTACATTCATCCCACGCACCGGCAATTTCAAGCGCGTTGGGCCCCAATGGTCCGCAGCCCTCATGGGGTAAATTCTCATTAAATCTGAGAATCACATTAACCGGCCCGAAACCATCGGGAAGGAAAGATTGAGCATCAGACGTGAGTATCTCAGGATCGAGGGTCATCTGATGGGTTATCGCGCCTGCGCTTGGACAAAGATTGTCAACTATTTTTCTGTGGACGCGGTCTTCGAAGTCTAATCCTTCAAGTATGAGGGTCACAATGCCTCCGTTCTCGCCGCATCCATCTAGCGCCTGACCGGAATCCTTCTCAAATGCTGTACGATTATCGTCAGTCACCTGAGCGGTGAAATACCAATCTTGCCCACTCATTAGGGGTCCTGAAACACTGGATTGCAGATCGATATACGTGCGAGAGACCACCCAGAGGTCTGTTTGGCCCTCTGATGATTGATGCAGCATATCTCCGGAATAGGTGTATGAGAGGGTGAATGCCCCCAGAGGATGGTCCTGACCGATCGTAAGGTTCACTCTGAATATTCCATTCTTGTCCGTGGAAGTGAGGCCGTTTGATCCGTCTGCGTCCCATGAATAAGTGACTGGCACCTCCCTAAGCGGCTGTAAGGAGTTGTCGACGAGTCTGACTTCGACTGTCCGATTGACGCCCCTGTATAATCTAGCATCTTCTACAGGCAAGAACTGGCTCGTTCCGATGACTGTGACATTCACATAAGCTCCGGTTGATGACAGTATTGAAGATTGATTTCCGGTGAAATAGAAGTTGGAGTTGGTGAAATCCGCTTTCACGCCATAGGTACCAGCAGCATATTGAGAATACCACGACCAATTATAGTCGAACTGCGCCTTGCCATCTACCATGTTGGGAACTCTTGCAAAGCCGGTTTCTTGGGCTCCTGCGAAGACGAGGTTCTGATCTAGGTCGACCTGAAGAGCAATGGCATCCTGAGCCCATGGTACAAATGTTCTATTGTACACCTCTCCTACGACTCTTAGAGACTCTCCTGTGAAGAGTTCAGGTATGATTTCACATCTGATGGGGCTGAATGGATCCGTTGGGTCAGCTGGTCCGCAAGGTGGAGCATTGAAGTCTCCTCCATTCTGCATTGCCACAGACCAGTGCGTGAGATTTGCCGAAAGGAATGGCCTGAGTTTGGCAGCTTCTCCATCAAGCCCGGAGCTAGTGCCATCCCAGAGTAATGGATACGGCTTACCCAAACTGGCTTCTTCGTATGCTATTCCTGCGCTGTTCAAGGAGGGTGCGTGGAACAACGCCCTCCACGCCCCGAATGAAGATCCTGTGAATTGAGTTGCATCCCAAAAGTAAACTGGTCTTATCGAAGTAGTATACATGACGGCTTCAATGTACATTCTGTGCATTGAGCGAATGTAGAACGTTTCTGACTCGCTTCCATTCAGATATGGGAATGGCCATTCAGCACCTAGATCTGGGCGTGAAAAGCCTATGAATTCGTAATCACCGACTGGAAGAGAGGTGTTGGTGTATGTGTATCTATCAACTACCTCATGTCCCTTGGCGTTGTCATCCCATACAATTTCCTCATAGCCGCCACTTGGTTGGCCTACGCCGTTGTCCATTGTCGAATTCCAACGAACCTGCTTCCAGAAGCCCTGTGCGCCCTGATCCTGAACGAATGTAAGGGATACCCACCCATTCGAATCAGCTCTGTATCCGAATCCATACCCATCGAACAAAGTGGGCACTGATCTGTTTCCGAATGGGCCTCCGGCTACAGTAAATGAAACTGGGGCGTGTTTGATTCGATTGTCGAAGATTCCTCTTTCCCAGTCTGCGTGATAGTGAACCTTGTAATCAACAAATAATGGCTGTTCATCGCTTCTGAAATAAGTCCACGAGACGTAATCAACAGTAGTATTTGCCCTTACCTCGAGCGGTGCGGGTGTGGAAGATGATCCGTCATGAGCAAACATCTCGATAACATCCGCTCGAAGATTATATCGCGTAGAGGGGCCTACCTCAATGTCCTCGGGATAGAGATACTGGCCAACCGTGAAATTTCCTCCCTCATCTGTGAGTACTTCAACAGTCCTGAGCGTCTCTGTGGAGTTTCTCTGGTATTCGATGACTATTCTCACCGGCAGATCCGAACCGGGGACGAAAGCTCCTGTCTCGAGATCTAGCACATCCACCCTACCGGTGAATACTGCTGGAAACTGTGCGTCGAGCCAAACAGTCTGAATTGGATTTAACGTAATGCGGGTCGGTGGTTTGTCATCAGCGTCTAGGATGCAATCATTGTCGTTATCCCAGTCGCTGGCAGGGTACTCGGCCCCGCTGGAGTCCGTGCATGTAGCACCCTCTTCTAGATGGTCCCAATCAACATCGGGAATACCGTCTGTATCATCATCTTCATCGAGGCTGTCGGGCCCTGTTGATGCGTTCGCTGGATTGTGCAAACCTGCACCAGTGCCGTAGTCATCATGATCCCATGGATTGGTCGAATTCGTTCCGTATCTACTTGGCCAAAGCATAACTTCGTCTTCATCATTCATTCCATCTTCATCGTCATCGAGATCTATGTCATCACGGAGGCCATCGTTATCGTGGTCCCATGGGGCTACAGGATGGGAAGATCCTCCTCCTGCTTGCTCTATCGTGTTGGATATCCCATCTCCATCCCAGTCAGTGTCTGCCCAATCAGGAATTCCGTCATTGTCGTGATCCCAGGGGCTTTGTTCTTCGCCCCTGAAGCATATCAACTCTTGATCCGCATCCAATACACCGTTGTTATCATCATCTGGATCTTCGCCGTCGGGTACTCCATCGTTATCGTTGTCCACGTCATAGTATTGAGGGAATAGGAGGCCTTGACCGAGCCTACCTCTGTCCCAAACGGACTGGTACCAACCATCTCCGTCAGGATCTGTATCTGTACCATCATCATCGTGATCATCGCAATTATATCCTGTGAAGAAGTTCCCCGGCGGCTCTGTGTTAGAATCGTCATCGAGATCGTCATTTACATCGATCTCAAAGAAATCCCATATGCCATTGTTATCGTCATCGACATCCCAGTGGTCGTAGACTCCATCGAAATCGTCATCTAAATCAGCAGTGTCATTCGCCATACAAGACGGATTCAAAGTTCCAGTTACAGGGGCACCACAGTCGTCGTCTGGGTCCACGTTGTTATCTAGGAGGTCTGCTACTTCGTCTGGAAACAGGTTTCCGTTGGGGTCTGCAACCCATTGGAAGAATCCGAAGTTGATGCCTACGTAGGCCGTCCAAAGATCTCTGTTATTGATCATCTTATCGAACCCAACGGCAGCAGAGGGGCCTGCATCTTGATTCCCAAGGAAGTCGAAGTGAAAGCAGTTCTGTTCGCAGGTGAAGTCGTTTATTCCAGCGGAATTCTCACCACCATATGGGCCGTCAGTGTAGAGCGGATCTGGCCTTGATGAATAAGGCAGGGTAAATGGGACTCCGTTTACCGAGCTAGCGTCTGCCAGAGGGAATCCATATAGCCATGCGAGGGCGATTCCGCAGGCAGTTGGGCCCGCGGATAGCCCCAACAAGAATGCCATCGAAATATCGCATTCCCCGTCATCAAGAGACCCGCCATATGCAGGGTCGTTGACATCATAACGGCCGTCTGATCCCTCATCACGGTCCCACCAATTGGGCACGCCATCTGCATCCATGTCAACATCGACGCCGTTGACAAGTGAATCCCCGTCCATATCGATGTCGAAGTAGTTGTTGCCATTCCAAGGGCTCCATTTCATCATCACATGCCAATACATTTCCGGGACATTCCCATTAGATACAATCGTAGGCGGGCCTAATGTGAAGTCGTCTTGGTAACCGTTGTACGGGAGGACGAAGCCATGCTCTTCGAAAAATGGACTGAAGTGCCAGAACATATCCCAATGAAGAGTGCCTGTTCCGGTGTATAGGCCGCTGTCCGCGGATCCATCTATGGCGTCTCCGTCTTGTTGGGAGTACGAATTGTCGAACTGATCGGTGTTGTCGTTGTCAACAATCCCACAATTTCCATCATCGGGGTCATATAAATCGGAAATTCCATCGTTGTCGTCGTCCCAGTCCTCATCATTGGATAGCCCATCGCCATCGATATCAGTGTCAATATAATTCAAACCGTCGTCCCTGTATCTTGATCCATTTAACAGATGCAGGTCATTATCGTCATCCAAATCGCAATTCTCATCGATATCCAACCAATCTAAAACTCCGTCATTGTCGTCGTCTACATCTTCCCAGTTAGAGAAGCCGTCGCCGTCCCAATCATTGTTCCCAGTGTGTGATTTCCTTTCTGTAAGACAGCGTGGGTCTGGATTTATCGGGTTTGGATTCTGAAGCGTTTCGCAATTCCAGGAATCCAGTGTTGAAGTGGGTACCATTGGATATGGATCATCTTGATTTGGGATTCCATCATTGTCTAAATCGTACGGGATATCGGCCAGATCGACTCCGGGATTACCGAGAAGGTTGTCTGCTGGGTCAGCAGCTCCAAGATCTGTGTCCTTCCAATCCCAGACGAGGTCATAATCTGCGTCTATGGCTCGATATGCGTCGTCATCAGCATCCCGATCATAATCAATTTCGCAATCTACGCCTGGAACTTGACCGAACCAGTCATTGAATCCGTCTAGGTACTGGGACAAATCGCTTAGAACGTTTAGACAGTTGTCTGGTATGCCATCATTATCATCGTCAATGTCCCACATATCCAAGAGTCCGTCATTGTCATCATCTGTATCTGCAGAGTCTGGCGTTCCGTCATTGTCATTGTCTGGATCGATGAAATTAGGAAGTCCGTCGCCATCTAAGTCCCCGTCTACGATCTCATTAAACGAGGGATTGCGAGGATGCCAAAGGTTCTGTTCCTTAAATGCGAAGTCAAGCTTGTCTTTTCCGTAGGTGTCAAAGTCTAGATTGAATGCATCGGGGAAAGGTTCGCCAGTGGCAGCGAGGACGGTAATAATTCCATCACCTACTCCCCCTAGAACGGTGTCCGAGTATCTCCAAGTCCCTTCGGAATCGAATGTATGGCTGAATGATTGGCCTGTGGTCAATGTTCCGCTGTCGAAGGTTCCATCGGCTGAAACCGCGGAATGATTTTCTGTATCGTCATTTGTCCATGTGACCGTGTCCCCCACTTCGATCTCAAGGTCTGTATCTGAATATCCTGCAACTGTAATAGAAATCTGATGTGTCTTGCTGGAAGCCCATGGGATCGCATCATCCCAAAAAGTAGCTGTTCCGGTGATATTGGACGTCTCGGAAGGATCCCAGGGGTGAGTGTCCCAAAGATCGATAACTCCATCGTTGTCATCATCTGAATCCCAATAGTCTTGCAGTCCGTCGCCATCGAAATCACATGGCCAAACGAATTGGTCGATGCGGGCATCGTTATCATCGTCCTCGTCATAGGAACCCTTACCGGAGCCATCGATATCTTCGTCAGTGATTCCATCATTGTCATGGTCCAGCGGATTCTGATCGACTAGGTATCCAGACCCGAGTGCGAGACCTGTCCATGGATGCAAGATGCTTGGTTGTACGTACCGATCTGAGGTGACGTTCCACGGGTCTGTACCTTGTGAGTAGTCGATCGGTCCCTCGAGAATCCCGTCGTTGTCATCGTCGAAATCAAATTCATCTTGAACTCCATCGTTATCATGGTCGTAAGGATCTGTTCCGTAGCACCCGTCGAATCGTTCGATTAAATCGGATATGCCGTCGTTGTCATCGTCGAGATCGTCCAAATCGTTGATGCCATCGTTGTCGTGATCTTCGGTCTCTGTCTCTTCGACCATGAATCGATAACCACCCTCAAGGAACGAAGTATCTGTTATTTGCCCGTAGAGTATGCCGGGATCAGACCAAGACATGTCTTGGAAGGCGGGATGGTCTGGGAGTAGCATGTGTTCGAGTGCTGGAAATGAAGAAGTGTCAACATCTGATGATTGGATTTGCTGTTGAGTCGGTGTATCCCCTGTTCCATTATCGAATGGTCCTGACTGGTCTCCGACCGCTATCATCGGCATCTGTACGCTAACCACCATCAAAACCACCAAAAGTAGGGATTTTGTGGTCCTGTTTCTCATTGTGAGATCTCCAATCATGCCAACACCGGGTATCGAGTTGACGTGGACACATATTTCAATCGTACCCGAATGGGGGCGAAGCGAGTATCATGGATAGCATCAGAGTATCATCTCTGAATGAACGCGTTCATATCTTATCGATGTGGGCATCGTCTCGTGTCAGGCGGTAGGAGGACGCTGTTGAATGGCAAAATTCACCGGGCTACAGTTACACAGGCCGACTTGAATTATGTTGGTTCAATATCAATCGATGAAGATCTTCTGGATGCTTCGGGAATATGTGAATGGGAGAAAGTTGCAATACTGGATGTTACGAATGGTGCCCGTTTGGAAACTTACGCTATAAAGGCACCAAGAGGGTCGCGAGAGATTTGCATTAATGGTGCTGCGGCTCATTTGGTACAACCCGGAGACCTAGTCATTATACTGTCATATGTGGAGATCGAAGAGAAGTTTGTTAGCATTCACACCCCGAGAATAGTACTTGTTGATGGTGGAAATAATATTTCAGAAATCGTATCAGATGAATCAAATTTCTGATACGGCTAACTCATGGACGGTGGTAGGGTAAACCTCTGATTATGGTGGATGCGCGATACAACTGTTCCAGCAGAACTACCGCTGCAAGCTCATGAGGGAGTGTTATTCTGCCTAATGACAGAGACTCATATTCTATTCCCTCAATACCGAAACCACCAGGCGGGCCTACAACTAAATGGGTGTCATTCCTTTGCATGGACCATTCGTTGAGACGCTCGGAATATTGCACGCTGTCAAGCTCTTCACCGCTTTCTTGGAGAAGTATGATGTTATGTCCGGGATACTTTTCTGAGATTTCTTTAAGGTACTTCTTCGGATCTGTTTTACTTCTATGCTCAACGAGCGTCACCCCAGAAGAGGATAATCGATTGGCATATTCGGATATGGAAGCCCGAAAAGATGCGTTTTTTGCTCGGCCGTGAAGATGGACAACGACTCGTCCCATGGTGTATACTTTACAACAAGCGACTATAGCCATTTGTAATGACGGCGGTTCGGGAGATATGGGTTGGAAGTGGAGGTTCTGGCAAAAATCGAGTGGCAATATCGGTGATGGGCCCCACATCCTAGGCACCCGAATTTGGCTTCAGGAGTTACGAGAGCTCTGCGAGCGTTGCTTCGATAATCGAGAAGAGGGGCAGAGGCTTGTTCGAGAATTGCAAGTCGAATGGGGTGATGCTTGGAAGCGCATGGAGGTTGAGGAGTCATTGAAACAGGGGCTTGATCGTCGTGCATTGAGATTGATTAGAGCTAATGACTCAGAATGGTCGGATTGGCTAGACGATGAGCGTTTTTGGATGCCAGGATGGAAAGGTGAGGGATCATGATATGGTGGATCTTTCTTTTCTTAGGAATAGGTGGATCGTGTTTTTGGCTTTCTTGGCACCAGCCTTTCCCTGAAATCTCTAGAAGATTCGCATACTTGGTACTCATGGCGGGCAGTGTTTTGTTAATTTCAGAACAGGCGCCAAGAGAAACCAGCGAAACTGTTCCGATGTATTTTGCACTCGGGCTCGGAGTTCTCGGGACGTTGAAAGGTTCCTGGGATATGACCAGAACGATGCGCGATGTAATTGTTGCTCCCTTCGCGGGAGGAATGCTCTGCGTAGGCAGTGCTGCACTACTAGTTGGATGGTGGGATGAAGGGGGTACATACGAGCACATCAGTTCATTCATTCTTGTATCAGCATTGATCTTGATGGAAATATATCTCGTTTTCAAAGGATTAATCATTGGTGTGCCTGGTTTGAGCTGGTCTAAAGCCGGACTCAGACAGATACAACGTGGATTGCTGGATGGGCCATCAGGAGCCATATCATGTTTTGAGAGATCCTGGGACGCTGATGAGGAATGGCTTGGGGCGATGAGTCATGCGGCCTTAATCCGTATTTACAATCATCTCGACCAAGAAGAATTAGCGAACAACAGCGAGAGGTATCTTGAACAGTTTGGAGGTTGGGAGGTCGTTGATTCCGCATGGATAGAAGCGATAGACTCTGCATTGAATTCTATCTCAGAATCTGTGTGGTCTGAACCGATTGCTGATATGTAAGAATTGTTTCGGAAGACACATGGTTCGTATCACGAAAGTCCACACTGGCGGGGGAGATGGTGGGGAGACCTCACTTGTTGATGGAACTCGGGTTGGAAAGGAAAATCCCAGAGTGTCGATTTACGGAACGATTGATGAGGCAAATTCCTCCATAGGCGTCGTCCGAATGGAGCTTGACAGGGCTCCAACCCATGCACCAGACGGCGGCCTGATGGCCGCACTTGTTCCCGTGTATGAAAGAGCTGATCGAATGCTTGGCAGAATACAACAAGAGTTGTTTGATGTAGGGGCCGAATGTGCTTGTCCCCCAGGGGGCGTCCCTGCGCAGATGTCGATTATTGGCGCAGATGCAGGTGTTCGACTGGTAGAAGAAATGGACTCAATGTTGGAGGATGTGGAACCATTACAATCGTTCATTCTTCCAACCGGTAATCCCGCTGTAGCGAATTTACACATGGCTCGTACGATCGTTCGAAGAGCTGAGAGAGAGGCCTGCAAACTGCGAGAGGAAATCAGATCCGAGGTAATTAGCTACCTCAACAGACTTTCAGATCACTGTTTTGTACTCGGACGGTGGCTCACAGCGAAGATGGGTGAAGATGAGACCCTCTGGACACCATTGGGAAAGAGGGTTTAATCCGCACTCAAACTTTCAATCACCTTTCTGGCGCTTGAAAGTACGTTTTTTTCCTGTTCAAACGTCAGTTGGTTAACCGCATTTTCGATATCTAGCCACAGAAAATTGGTATGCTCATGTGACAATTTCACCTGAAATTCATCGGTTGTGGCTAGATACCAATAGACCTGCTTCTGATTCGTAGAGCCCTTCCTGGAATAGGAATATTCAGTTCGATGAGACCATGACGGGATAATTCGTATCTTCTCAATTCCAGTTTCTTCGAGCAGTTCTCGCCTAGCAGTAGAATGGTGATCCTCGCCCCCCTCTACGTGCCCCTTTGGGAAGCTCCAATGTCCTTGCGGGTATTGCAGCAGAAGTATACTCCGATGATTGGCGAGTATGAAACCGCAAGATGTCTCCATGTGGACCGGTTGATAGAGGGTGGGAAGAACCCTTGGGAGGCGGAAGCGATACATCATGGTGGCTTCAGGAATAGCCATGGCGGATGTCGACGGTTTGGAAATAACAAGGATTCTGACGGACAGTGACCTTGATGGGGTCCTTTCAGGGGCGATTTTACTCAGAAGGTGGCCTGAAGCGGAGGTTGTGTTCGGTCATCCCGGCGCCTTGAAAAATGGCCTCTATGACGATTTTATCAACGGCGAAACTGCCATTTGTGATCTTCCCTATCATTCTAATTGTGGTTTATCCATAGACCATCATCTTTCCAACAAGCCAGATTCTGAAGGCGGGGTGCGTGTCTGGGAATCGGCACCCTCGGCAGCCAGAGTCGCAGCAAACCTCCTAGGCCACATTATCGACCTGGAGGATCTCTCAGAGGCTTTGAAATGGACCGACCGACTAGATGGAGGAAGGGTAACGAGAGAGGAATATCTCTCAGAAGAGCCGATGGTATGGATTGGACGATCCATTGGTGTCGGAGAGGAAGTGGCTAGGACAGCCATGCATCTCTTTTCTTCCGGCCTCACGCCTTACGAGATATCGGAAACGAATGTCATAAAAGATGCTATTGCTCAAAGAAAAAGGGAGAATGAAATATTGAAAATAGAAATACAAGAACGGTTGGAAATTGTGGATCGTTTGGCAATTGTTCGTATGCATGGTTTAGGAATGCGGTCGAATGGGTATGCTGTGACAGCTTTTGCGGGGGATGCTTGCGATGCCTGTTTGATAACGCATGGAGACCTGGGGGTTTCCTTCGGGGAAGAAGATGGCTATCCCGTTTCTGCTTCATTCTATACGAATTCGTTTCTCCACAAAGATGGAGGGATATTCAACCTAACCACTCTTGCATGTCGATTTGATCCTGATGGTGGAGGGCACAAAGACGCATGCGGATGCCGCATAAAGGCGCTGGAAGGGTCATCTGTAGTCGATAGAGATGTTACAGTGGAAGACATTGAGTCTAATATCGAAAAATGGATTGATCTTTGGTCCAAACGAATTTGATTTTTCTACGATGCGTTGATGTACGCTTCCTGACGGGGGATGGGTGTCGGAGCACCACACCATGGAGAATCAACTTCTCGAATGTCTCGAAGCAATGTCCGCTGCAGGGGATGATGAACGTACACGCTTGAGCCGTGTCGCCCGGAATATCGGATATGAAGAGCTCACGAAACCTTGGAAGGGGCTAGCAAAAATTGCCGCCTCCAAAATGGCGCCGAAAGGAGTGGAAGATACAGGGGGATCGAATAGATCTGTTCGACGTAGTGGAAGAAGAACCGTGCGCGATAGAAGGGCGCGCAATCCGGTCCAGGATGTAATCGACAACATGGAAGAAGAGAATGCTGGCTATCGTCTGTGTCGGATTCTCCTAATTGCAAATAACGACTCAGACGTCTCTAAATCCGAAGCTGAGTCAATCAGAAATGAGTGTGAGAAGGGTCTTCACCCCGTGTGGGAGCGGCTCGCCCGTGAAGCGCCCATATTTGCCGAATTGAGTAGGTTTCCCGTCAAACAGCAGGAACGAAATACAGGTGATATCAATTTCTGGTCCGAATCAGCGAGATTTGATCCCCTTAATCATATGGAAGTTGGTTCTTGGTTGAATATTGAGCCTCCATTCTCCCTGTCGAGCGGCCAAAGAAGAGCGTTGAATCTACTAAGAAAGGAATACTCATCGAAGGTCGTCGTAAAGAGGGTCAAAGGGTACCTCAGCAATATTGAGGGAGGGAACCAATTGGAAGATTTTCTGTACAGCATAATCGGATCTTCGATAGGTGAAAATGTCGTAGAACGGCTTGAAAACGCTGTTAAAAATGATGGGATCAAAGAAGTCGCAGAGATGCACCTTGTTCTCAACAAAATGAGGTATGGAAATGGATCGAACGTAGCTTCGAACTGGATAGGAAAAGAAGATGCTGATCCCCTTGTTTCTTCCATAGTTCTCGAGGCTTGGAAACACATTGACTTGGATGAGACTGATTTGGATATCAAGAGTCTTCTATCTGGAGGTAGCCTGCTAGATGTCCACGGAGAGCTATGGCCAAATGACCTTTCATGCAAAATTGTGAGTCTGCTGATTGAAGCTGAAAGATACGAGGAGGCTGCCAAAATATTGATTCAGAAGACAATCGATGCCAAGGAATGCCTCATTCTTGGAGCAAGTATTCCTCTGGAAGACTCTGCCCTTCAATCTGTCATACAAGATTCGGTCAAACGTTTGAGTTCCGAGGTGTTGAAGGAAATACTTGAGGATAAATCACTGACTGTTGGCGTGAAAATATTAGTTGCACGGGCGCTCATAGAGAGAGAAGACGTTTCTTACGGTGATAGCAAACTTGCAGACGTCCTAACATTGGGATGTGAAATTGAAATGCTTGCTAAGATACTCGTAGGTAGTGGAGAACTAGGGTCTCCCTTGAGGGGTTTGCTGGTTTGGCATCTACTTCCTGCTCATCTTGGTGTGAACCATTCTGACGAAATCCTGTCGCTTCGCAGAACATCTCTAACATCCCTAAAAATAATTGAAGATGAATGCATAAGCGATGTGTCCATTGCATTGCTGTCTGTGATGAATGGGTTCTCAAAAGATTTAGCTGCCCTTCATGAGTTGCTCGGAAGCAAAGGTGTGATAGAGTTGAATCAAACCAGGAGAGCTCTGCTTTCGGAAGGGTCTGGAATCGTCAAAGAAAGCGTTCTCGAGCAACTTTCTAAATCTTCGGAGGCGGCTAATATGAATGAGATCGAAAGAGGTCTGTTCAGATCGTTGATAATGTCCTTGAGGCTGAATCGTGCTCGTGTTGACCTGCACATGCAGACTGATGAAAAACGCGAGTCGGCGATATCTTCTCTTTCTTCAATTATGCAAACAAGACCTCCTTCCATGGAGATTCTAATATCGATATCAGAAATTGTTGAAGAACACAGCCTTCCAATTCAAGAATTGGATGATTGGTATCGAAAATACGCTCCAGACACAATTTCTGCTCAAATAGCTAGGGCTGGGATTTGGTTAGGCAAAGGAGACCATCGGAACGCGGGTAGGGCTTTCAGGGAAGCTGCAAATCGCTCCAGTGGTTTCGAAGCTCGAACTGCATTGAATCGTAAGGCATTGATTCAGCTCGCGCACGCCAAGGCTTGGAAAGATGCTGTCAACTTGATTGAAAGAAACGAAGAGTTACTAGCTGCCATAACAAAAAAGTTCCAACTGTTTCTCAGGGTGTGCAATGAATATGAAAATGGAAAGAAAGATTCGGCAACCGGTCTCATAGTGAATTACATCAAAAATTCTACACGTGACATGTCTGATGAAATTTCCAATTTAGAGGGGTACTCCTCTGAGTTGGGGCTTCCTAGCGAGCCGTTTGAAGGTAGATTGAAAGCGGCAGTGAAGCGTCTAGAACGTTCTGAGCGAAGGAGGGGGATTGGTCGGGAAGATGATTGGAAAGAGGCTCTTAATGATGCAAAGACAGTAATCGATGTCGACGATATTGCAACTCAGCAGGCGGAATTGAAGCCTCTTGCGGGGCTAAGAGTATTCCAATCCGCGATTAGATCCGGATTCTTCGATGATAAAGATGTCAAGAGACTTCGCGGAGTGTTGAGGATTAAATTTACAGAGTTAGAGAGGTCAATACCGATAAGAGATCGAAAGATATTCGAGATATCCGGACTGAAACCATTGGTTATAGTAGACACAAATATACTCATACAGGCATTCAAAGACGAGCTTCTCAGTAGAGTTTCAACCGATGGATTTGGACAGCTTGTTTGGTCGATGGAACGGGCCTTCCAATGGGAATTGCGGCGAAGGGGAAATAGTGGTAACATAATGCTACACGTCCCATCCGCCGTAAAGGGAGAATTCGCCAACAGGACCCGGGACGTGAAGTCTGCTAGGAGTTTGTTCGACGGGGAATATCAAGATCAGGTCTTGTGGTCCAAAATAGAAGAAGGTGAGTTACAGGATATTCGGAGGAACGTTATCGAACTATTCGACACGGTTTCTCTTTCGTTTAAGGGGAATTCGGATTTAGAAATCGGATTGAGTGATTTCCTAATCAAGCACGAGGGGATATTTGAGCGAATTGATGAGAGAAAGCGCATTCTAAGAGATGACGAGCCTGCGAGATCTGTTATTGGAGGGCGGGCAATATACCCTGAAACAGGGGATCTGAAGATAATGCTCGATGCAGCCAGTCTCGCATCCTACACGAGCGCTACGTCATCTAACCTGAAGAAAATCGGTTCGATACATGTAGCGACTCGTGATTCAGACTTTAGGATGATCAGAAGGTCGTTAGAAGAGACTTACGGTTTCAGTGTGGTGAGTGATGCTGGAGAAGTCTCAAAATTAGTGCCGTCTCAATAGTCTATTCTTGACCAGGTTGCTCTGTATCGTGTTGTGGAAGGATCGTCCTCTGGCAGTGTAGCTTTGATCATGCTCATTTGACCTAGCGGCTGACCTACGCTTTCGATGAATGCCCGCTTTAGAGGCCACGGGGGCCCCTCGTGTGGTGTGCCGTTTTCATCCAATCTGCCAATACAGACCAGATGCCCGCCATCGGCGACGAACAAGGGAAGTTTGCGTGCTGCTTCACGTCGAATGTTATCAGGAATTGCTTGTAAAATGTGGACTTCTAGGACCAATCCAAATTCGTCCTCCCAATCATTAGGAGGGTTGAGCAAATCCGCTACAATCCACTCAATGTTACTTTTTTCATATCTTTTTTTTGCCCACTCGACCGCAGATGGTGATATGTCAAACGCAACTACGTCCCATCCTATTTTATCGAGGAAAACAGCGTCTTCGCCAAGACCACATCCCACAACTAAAGCTCGACCGGGGGGCTTACCAATTGCCCATTCGACCACGAATGGATTAGGATGGCCATCTGACCAAGGTATCCATCTATCGTTGCCTTGGGCAGAGAAATATAGCTCTTCAAACCACGAGAGGGGGTCATTGGTAGATGCAGCTGCATCAGACATCTGCTTCAGTCTGATTCTTATTTCATCCATGCTATGCTCATTGGGTATCCGCTCAAATGTCCTTCCCTGACTCGTGTTAGCATGCTATGAAGCCAAATTGTTTAACCAGGCTCATATAAAACCTAAGTGTTAAAGATGAAGTGCCCGACAGAAGGGCCATGGAGCTTAAACAACGTATTGACAAAAGAAAGACTGCGATCTTTGGCGGTTCTATGGCATTGGCTCTGTTAGCCTTGCCATCCGTGGCCGCTGAGACTCAGATACTTGCAGAAAATGACTGGGTGGGAATCAGCTTCTGGATAGCAACAGCAATGATGCTAGCCTCGACTGTATTCTTCCTAGTAGAAAGGCAAAATGTGCCTGACAAGTGGAAGACATCGATGACAGTGGCCGCATTGGTCACTGGTGTTGCATGGTACCACTACACATACATGCGCGAAGTCGCAGTTATGGATGGCGGTGGATCACCACTTGTCTACAGATACATCGACTGGCTGATCACCGTGCCACTGCAGGTAGTAGAGTTCTACCTGATCATGGCAGCTATCGGAGCCGCGACATTTGCAATGTTCAGGAACCTAATGGTTGCATCACTCGTGATGCTAGTAGCAGGGTTCTTCGGAGAGTCTGGAGCTATGGACTCAGTAGTCGATCTAGGTGCAACAGTATGGTGGATCATTGGAATGGCAGGTTGGGGTTACATCCTCTATGCCCTCTGGCAAGGAGACGTCAAGGAAGCATCTGCTTCTGGTAGCGACGGTGTCCAGTTCGCATTCACATCAATGCGATGGATCGTTACAGTCGGATGGGCAATTTACCCAATCGGCTACATGATGGGTAACGACATGATCAGCGGCTTCAATGCCGATGACATGAACATCATCTACAACATCGCCGACTTGGTCAACAAGACCGCGTTCGGTATGATGGTCTGGTACGCAGCAACAATGGACGCCGAATAATCGGATAGTCTAGCTGATTACTGACAGACGTAAAGGACCGAGGTCGCTGAACGCGGCCTCGGTCCCCTAATTTTTTTCTTTCATGTACATCGATCACATGTGATGTGTGACTGCTTTGCCGAAATCACTGCATGATAATAGAGTGGCGTCGTCCATAAGTCGTTCGAAATCATAGGTGACTGTCTTTGCAGAGATGGCTCCTTCCATTCCCTTGACAATCAAATCAGCAGCTTCGAACCAACCCATGTGACGTAGCATCATCTCTGCTGATAGTATTAGTGACCCTGGATTTACTTTATCTTGTCCTGTATATTTCGGCGCTGTTCCGTGAGTCGCCTCAAAAATGGCTATGCCGGATTCATAGTTGATATTCGCACCGGGCGCGATTCCTATACCCCCGACTTGAGCAGCGAGAGCGTCAGAAATATAGTCTCCATTGAGATTCATTGTCGTAAGGACGCTGTATTCTCGTGGCCTTGTTAGAACCTGCTGAAGCATTGCGTCGGCGATAACATCTTTGATTATAATTTGATTACCATTTTTGGGGTTGTTGAGAATGCACCAAGGACCGCCATCAAGCTCCTTTGCCCCAAACTCCTCGCGCGCAATTTTGTAGCCCCAATCTCTGAATCCTCCCTCTGTAAATTTCATTATATTTCCCTTGTGCACGAGTGTTACACTTGGCTTATCCTCAGAAATAGCATGGTTGATTGCTGCTCGAACAATTCTTGCCGTGCCTTCTTTGCTGACTGGTTTGATGCCTATACCTGATGTTCCTGGGAATCTAATCTTAGTCACGCCCATCTCAGTCTCAAGAAAATTAATCACCTTCTTTGCTCCCTCGCTTTCGGCTTCCCATTCGATTCCTGCGTATACATCTTCACTGTTCTCTCTGAAGATGATCATATCAACTGCGGCTGGATCTCTTACAGGGCTGGGCGTTCCAGAATACCAGCGAACGGGCCTTACACAAGCGTACAGATCCAGTTTTTGACGAAGTGCCACATTCAGACTTCTGATTCCGCCGCCTACAGGAGTGGTCAAAGGTCCCTTTATCGAAACTAGTCCGTTTCTCATGGAGTTGAGTGTTGCTTCAGGCAGCCACTCTCCTGTTTTGTCAAAGGCTTTCTGCCCGGCTAAAACCTCTTTCCAAGTGATCTTCCTTTTATCCGAATATGCCTTTTCTACGGCCTTGTCAACTACCTGCATCATTACTGGACTTATGTCTACGCCTATTCCATCGCCCTCGATGTAGTGGATTATCGGGTCTTCAGGCACGAAGATGGTCTGTCCTTTTTTCTCAATTTGTGTCCCCATGCTCTTCCCTCAATCTCACTGGCCAGTGACTCCCTCATGAAGCCAACCCTCATGATAGGGCTTCGTTGAGGTTCACACATGCAGGGCATGGTGCGGTGGAAAGGAGACGGGTTTGAAGGTAAGACTGGGGGAGGTAAAGAGTTCTCTATCTATGACGATTCTTCGCCTAGCCCTATGGAGATGGTTCTCCATGCACACGCAACATGCTCACTCATTGATGTTATTGGTGGGCTCAAAGAAAGACGTGCAGGCCTCAGAGAGGCTCGCATCGATATTGACTCTGTCAGATCTGAAAACTCTCCAAGGGTTTTCGAGAAGGTGCATTTTGTTTATGTAATCAAAGGAGACGTCCCCAAGACCCTCATTGAGAGGATCATACACCGATCCCATGAGTCCTTGTGTTCTGTCGGAATTATGCTGACTCGTGGTGGTTTAGACCTCACTTGGGAGCTTGATTTTGAATCCTAAATTAGGTAAAGAGGTGTCTGCTGATACTCCAATCATGAGTCGTATTGTCGTATCTTGGAGATTCTCCTAGAGAACCATTAAACACCCCCCAGTGTCGATGCTGAATCCCTCGCTCTGAATTTTCGGGGCGAGTGCGAGGAGTAGTTGATACCATGCAAACAAGAACTGAGGAAGGAGGAGCGCATTCAGACGGGTCAATCGGAACAGGTCTAGTCATAGAACGTCGTTTCACAACGCTCGGCGAGGACCCATTCGATCAATTTGAATGGATTGAGATGGATGTCGAAATAAGAAATGCAGACGGTTCCCTGGCTCATCGTATAGATGATGTGCGACTGCCATCTGGTTATTCGGGGGTCCCAGGCAAGGTACTAGCACAAAAGTACCTCCGCAAGGCAGGAGTTCCGGCTATTTTACGAAAGGTAGCAGAAAAAGGCGTACCAGAGTGGCTTCAACGAAGTGAGCCAGATCATGAAAAGTTGCAGACGCTTGAGCCAAATCAAAGATACATAGGAGAGAGTCATGGGAGAGAATTGTTCCGAAGGTTGGCCGGAACATGGACCTACTGGGGCTGGAAACACGGATATTTCGAGGCTGAGGCAGATGCTAGGGCTTACTTTGACGAGATGTGCTTCCTAATCGCAAGTCAGCGTTCGGCGCCAAACAGCCCCCAGTGGTTCAACACCGGCCTTCACTGGGCATATGGTATCGAGGGGCCTGCTCAAGGTCATCGATACATCGATCCAACTTCAGGGGAGCTGATGACCTCAACAAACGCATACGAGCATCCCCAACCCCATGCTTGTTTCATTCAGTCCGTGTCCGATTCGTTAGTCGGAGGTAATGATTCTATCATGGGGCTTTGGAATCGCGAGGCCCTTCTTTTCAAATATGGTTCAGGAACAGGCTCTAACTTCTCAAATATTCGGGGTTCCGGTGAACCTCTTTCCGGAGGAGGAACATCGAGTGGTCTACTCTCCTTCCTCAAAATCGGTGACAGGGCTGCGGGTGCTATAAAATCTGGAGGTACGACGCGGAGGGCTGCGAAGATGGTAACGCTCGATCTAGATCACCCAGATATAGAGGAATACATCGACTGGAAGCTTTCTGAGGAGGAGAAAGTTTCCGCTCTGGTTATTGGTTCCAATCTACTTCAAAGGCATGCGAATGCAATAATGGAGGCGATATGGAGCTATGATGGCAAGGGGGATAAATTGGATGTAAATGATAATTCAGCTCTCAAAAAAGCAGCAGCGAAGGCCCTTAGAAACCATGTTCCAAATTCACATGTTAAGCGCTTCCTCGATCTCGCTGCTTTGGGTTGGAAATCTATACAATTTGAAACGATGGATACTGATTGGCAAGGAGAAGGGTACGGGACCGTTTCTGGGCAGAACTCAAACAATTCCGTTCGAGTTCCTAATTCATTCATGGATGCCTTGGAGAACGATGGTACATGGAACCTGTATCACAGAACCGAGCTGAAGAGCGCAAGTAATGAAGGACGCGAGCCATCTCCTTGCCGGTCTATGCCAGCGAAGGAATTGTGGAACAAGGTAGCGTATACAGCATGGGCCTGCGCTGATCCAGGTGTTCAATTTGATACAACCATAAACGAATGGCACACCTGCCCTGAAGGCGGGCGGATCAATGGATCTAACCCATGCTCAGAGTATATGTTCCTGGATGATACAGCTTGCAACCTTGCCAGCATAAATCTTCTACACTATTTCGATACTGGGGCACAAAAATTCGATATCGCTTCATTCCAGCACAGTGTCAGGCTTTGGACCATTACACTCGAAGTAAGCGTATTGATGGCGCAATTCCCCTCTGAACAAATAGCTAGAAAGTCATACGAATATAGGACTCTGGGACTCGGGTACTGTAACCTTGGCTCTTTGTTGATGCACATGGGTCTCCCTTATGCAGATGAGCGAGCATATGCCGTGTGCGGCGCTCTAACATCGATCATGTGTGGAGAGTCGTATGCAACCTCAGCCGAACTCGCAGGCACTCTCGGGCCATTCCCGAATTACGAAGAGAACGCAGAACACATGCTACGTGTGATGCGAAATCACAGAAGGGCTGCCTACGACAGCAAAGGCAGCGAATATGAAGGGCTCACAATAACCCCCATGGGGATTGATGCAAAG
>TARA_B100001113_G_scaffold337542_2_pt1 | contig 21461 bp, 18 predicted proteins | sample TARA_B100001113 | Tara Oceans TARA_B100001113 (sample SAMEA2622402) | marine metagenome | biome: marine biome (ENVO:00000447); feature: deep chlorophyll maximum layer (ENVO:xxxxxxxx); material: "saline water (ENVO:00002010), including plankton (ENVO:xxxxxxxx)" | depth 50 m | reverse complement strand
AATGAACGATTCTACACATACATGGTCTATGCAGAAAGTTGGTGGCGAATATGTTGATTCAACTATGAGACTTGTACTCATACCAACAGATACTCCGACTGAAGAGAATATGGAAGAATTAGAAACTGGCGTAGAAGCACTGATTGAAGGTGATTCATGTACTATTGTTGAAGATGGTGAAACCATGTCATCAATCGCTACAACAGGTTCTTGCTTTGAATTACATGTAGGAACAGGTGATGATTCAGCATTCACTATTGATACAACTGGAATAACGGGTATGGCAATATATGCTCAACACGTCCCAACCGAGTTCGAGCGTGATCAACATTACTTGAAAGACTCAGCAAGCACTGATATTGAGGCAATCGCTCAAGAAGGAGCTGGTGAACATGATCATGGCGATCATGGCGATGAGCATGCTAATGAAATGTGCCACAATACCGAGACACATGCGAACTACAAGTCAACTGAAGAAGAATGCGAAGCAGCAGGACATCAGTGGATGGGAAATGATAGTCATGACGATGATCATGGCGATGAAATATGCCATAACACCGAGACACACATGAACTACAATTCGACAGAGGAAGACTGTGAAGCGGCAGGACATCAGTGGATGGGTCATGATGATCATAACCTACCAGAAATACATGCTGAACGCGTCGTATACACATTTTCCTTCCCTGAAGAAATGATCTGCTATGATATTAGTACTCATACTCCTAATTTGACTATTACAACAGAATCTGATTGCCAGGCTGCTGGCTTAATGTGGACTGCTGCAAACAGTGGACCAAGTGATGATGACCATGATGAGCACAACGAAACTGGCGACCATGATAATCATGGTGAAGAGGAGCATCATGAAGTAGGTGCGGTGGTGATTCATATCGAGGCAGAAGGAGATTATGGATTCGCGTTACCCAAGGATGTAGAACTCTATGTCTTGTTGGGAGAAGACGGACATGATGATCATGATGGCCATGGCCACGATGAACATAATGAAACTGATGACCATGATGATGGTGATGACCATGATGATGGTAGTGAAGGAGAAAATAATGCTGAAGATAATCAGGATTTAAAATACGACCCACATAGTTGGCTTGACCCATTATCATTTGCGGCTCAATTAGATGTAGTTTTGGAAAAACTAATTTTGACTTTCCCTAATGGAACTAGTAACTTTACAGAAAATTCCAATTCTTACAAAGCACAATTACAGACATTGGATAATGACTTTGTGGCTGCATTTGGAGATAGTGGGACTTGTTCTGTAGGAGGCCATAACAAAACAATAGTAACAAATCATAATGCATATTCTTACTTATCTGAGAGATATGACATTGAAATTGTTACTGTTTATGGAATAGATCCAGAAGGAGAACCTTCCGCACAGGATATTGTTGATGTTATTAATCATATCAAAGAAAATCAGATAACTATTTTATTTGTTGAAGAATATACTAATGAAAATGCTGTGAACAGTATTGTTGAAGATACAGGTGTGTCCATACAGAAATTATATACAATGGAGATGGCACCAATTGACACTAATGATAATTATTTGTCGTTGATGAATAAGAATCTTAACAATCTTGTAAATGGAATTGGCTGTTGAATAGGAAAAAATAAATCAAAATTTCGAGAAAGGAGGAAAGTTAAGATATGCATATGGTAGATACTCTCCCAATTATCTTAGTAGCGAGTTTTTTCTCAATCATGGGCGCTTATTTGATTTATGAAGTAATGAGAGCGAGAATGGCTGAATAATTAATTTAGACGATGAGACTTAATATATTGACTTGATGGAATTTGCATGGATTCAGATATTGCAAGCCAAGATGGTTTGGAAAAACCGATTCTTGAAATAGATAATTTAACAGTAATTCGTTCTGGGAAATTAGTTCTAAAAAATGTCAATTTGACAGTTAATAAAGGAGAATTTGTGGGAATAGTAGGTCCGAATGGCAGTGGAAAGTCCACACTCCTACTTGCTATTCTTGGAGTTTTAAAAGCGCAGGAGGGAAATATAAAAATTTACAATTCCAAACCTATGTCAAGAGAATTGTATGGGAAGATTGGATGGGTGTCGCAAGCTGCAGCAAATCTACCAAAAGATATTCGAATAACAATAAAAGAATTAGTTCATCTAGGAACTGTAAATGCTAAAAATATGTTTTCCCATACTTGGTTGCCTATGAAAGACAATAAGCGAAATAAAAAAGTAAAAGAAGCCATTGAAATGGTAGGACTACAAGATTTTGAAAATTTTGATATTGGACGCATTTCAGGAGGCCAACGTCAACGTGCTGTAATTGCCCGGGCATTAGCCACTGAAGCTGAATTTATACTACTTGATGAACCATTAGTTGGCATGGATAGGGAATCTAGAAATTCTTTATTGAAATTATTAGACCGATTTTGCCATAACAATGGAAAAACAATCATTATGGTATCTCATGATTTAAGTGCCATACGTCAAACTACCCATAGGATGATTTTCTTAGAGGAGACAATAAGATTTGATGGTTTAACCGCTAATTTCCCAGATTTAGATAGTCTTGCGAAATTGCGTGGCATTACTCACACGCATGAACAAGAAATGGGCAGTGAATACGAGAATTAGGCAATGTAAAGGAGGAAAGATAATGGAGACAGAATTGGGAGTGATTTTTGCAGATATTTTTTTCCCAATTTTTGAATATATTGCCCCTTATGTTCCTGGAGAAACTTTTCCAAATTTCTTTAATGGCGATACTCAAGCATTACAACGTTCATTACTTGGTTCTTTAATGGTTACAATAATTGCAGGTTTTCTTGGATCATTCCTCTTAGTCAGAAATCTTGCAATGATTGGAGATGGCCTAGCTCATGTTGCATTTGGGGGGGTGATTATTGGTATTATTCTAGGTGCATCGACGCCATTATGGTATGCCATGATATGCTCTATTATCGCATCGGTATCAATTTACGAATTACAATCAAGGGAAATACTAACAGGAGATGCATCGATTGCCATTTTTATGACTGGTATGTTAGCATTTGGACTTGTAATTTTAAAGCTGTCAGGAAGAGCCATTACGACAGACATCCATAGTTATTTATTCGGCTCTCAACTATTGATAGATTGGGAAAGTCTAAACCTTATTTCGTATATGTCCTTAGTATCTCTGATTGTATTGTTTAGTCTTAGGCATGCTTTATTGGCAATTACAATAGACCCGTTATCCGCAAGAGTTCAAGGACTTCCTGTCAGAGGGATAGGTCTTATGTTTAGTATAATTATCGCAATAGTAGTTGTAAGCATGGTGAAAATTGTCGGAGCTTTGCTTGTTACCGCTTTACTAGTCACACCAGCAGCTACTGCACAATTAATTGGTCGAAGTTTTAAGTCATGCGTATTTTGGACACAAATATTCGGATTTTTATCCGTCATGATTGGACTGTATGCCTCATCAGAACATGGGACGGGAGCAGGCTCTAGTATCGCTTTAACTGCGGCAACTATATTTGTAATGATAGGTCTTCTAAGTGGAATTATTAAGAATATAAATCCTGAAAAAAATATAAATTAATTATATCACAATAAATAATAATTATTCCATTTGTCTAGCCTTTTTCACCAATTTTATAATTTCTTTTCTTGCATCTTCTGAAGTTACTGCTTTATTTTCAAAACCTAGTCTTATAGGCCTAGGTCCTTTATTCGTAATGGCGGACATTTCAAATCCATATCTATCTAAACCAGTCATAAATGCATCATTGGTGTCAATTGCCAAACTTAGTTTCTTACAACAAATAATCATTGCATCTCGGTGATCATCATTCATGTGTTCTATAATGCCAACTGAATGTTCGGCCAAAGGATCTGGTGAAGCATCGGCCCAATCTTTACCTGTTATCCATGACATCCTGCCAAATCCTCCTATATATCTTACATCAATTACATCCATTGTAAAAAAGAAAAAATCGCTATAATCAATATAAAATCTAGCACTCGGATGCCTAGAAACGAATGCTTCTTTTGCTTCGGATAATTTTCCCTCTTCCAATCTTGTACAATTTCCGACTAAAGTAAATCTACCCAAAGCCAAAGGATTACCTTCTCCAGCTTCTGATACCATCAATGATGCTTTTGGGTCTTTTATCAAATTCTTAGTGTGTTCAGCAAGTGCGCTTATGAGGAACAATGGTTTACCTTCAAATTCCGCAAAAGTTACGAATGAACCATACGGAAACCCCTCAGGATTTATTGACATAGTGCATAATGTTGCAGTAGATATTCTTGAAAATAGAGTTCTGGCATCCTCTGCATGTGTTGGAGTAGGAACATTAGAGTCGTAGAGTAAATCTTGTTCCCTGTCATCCGCTCCTCCAGGGCGGCCATGTCTCTTTATTTTCTCTATGTCTTTATTATTATCTGTGTTCATTTTGTAATCCGTCCATCTACTTATTTACTTTTTATTCCGTCTTTAACTATAATTCTCATGGAATGATCATTCGTACTTGGAATGACATCGCAGGTCACCCCAAAGACTTCTGCAATATTGGATTTAGTTAAAACCTCCGACGGGGTTCCTAATGCAAATATTTTCCCGTTGTGAAGTAGCATTATTCTATCTGCAAACCTCGCAGCAATATTTATGTCATGAATTGCTATTATGGCAGATTTACGACCACTAACAGATGTGATATCTTTCATAATTTGCATTACTTCAATTTGATTTTTCAAATCCAAATCACTTGTTGGTTCATCAAAAAGGAAAATTTGCGGGTCCTGAGCAACCGCCTTTGCAATAACAACTCTTTGTCTTTCTCCTCCGGAAAGTTTGTCAAATTTTCTAAAGGCAAAATCTTCCAAATCGAATAGCCGAATAGTTTTGCTTACTATTTGTCTATCTTCTTCTGAGATTCTCCAATTTATATGAGGTCTACGTCCTAGTAATACTACATCAAAAACATCTACGGAAAAACTTGATCTAACAGATTGTGGGACATAAGACATTAATTTTGAAATCTCAATTAAATTCATTTCTGAGGTATCTTTTTCTAAAATTTCTATTTTCCCGCTGCCTAATTTAAGAATCCCATTTAAACATTTTAGTAGAGTTGACTTTCCAGCACCATTGACCCCAAGTATTGCTAAAATTTCATTAGATCTGATTCCAAAATTAATATCCTTTAAGACTTCATTATCGCCCCAACTAAATGATATTTCATTGGCATTCAATATGTTTTTCAAAATTCTACCTCCTAATCTTGAGAAGGAGATACATAAAGAATGGACCCCCTATAACTGAAAGCATAACTCCAACAGGAATGACAATTGGAGCGAATAAAGTTCTACCAATTGTATCAGAAAATAACATCAAAAAAGACCCAAATATCGCAGAACAAGGGATTAATTTACGATAATCATTTCCGACTACTAGCCTACTCATATGAGGTGCAGCTAAACCTACAAAACCTATCAAACCTGTAAAAGCAATGATTATAGATGTCATAAATGCTGATAAAATAAGAATATTCTTTCTTATTGAAACAGGGTCAACGCCTGTAGATACCGCGAAATCATCACCTCCGAGTGCTAAAGTATTCAAATCCCACGACCATTTCATCGCGGTTGGCATCAGACCAATCACAGCAACTGAAATCCACAAGGTATTTTCCAACGTTGGCCTTGATAGACTACCAAAAGACCAATGTGCAAGTTGAGATAATTGAGCATCCGTAGCAAAATATTGCATTGTAGAAACGATTGCTCCAGTAATGAAGGTTATAGCAATACCTACCAGAATATATGATTCTGCAGTAACTGATCGCATTCTTCCTAACTGGATGATTATAGCAACTACAATCAATGAAAAAATAAATGCATTTGCTACTATTGCTATCTCAGGTGATTTTACTATTGTGAATCCCATTACTATGGCAAGTGCGGCACCCAAAGCAGCACCAGAAGCTACTCCCAATGTCAAAGGAGATACCAAAGGATTCCCTAAACAGCCTTGCATTAGCGCTCCGGCAATTGCCAATGCTGCACCCCCTACTATTGCCATCAAAATCCTCGGTAGTCTTAATTTCCATATTATATCAGATTGTATACTATTTGCATCTTCTACACCGATGATTATCTTCATGGTCGATAACATATCTAAACTAGAAGATGAGCCTTTTCCCATTGCAAATATAGAAAAAAGTAATGTGACAATTAACAGTACAAATATAATTCCCATTTGGTTCTTAGAATTTTTAACATGACGTTCAGAAATACTATCCATGAATAATCAACCTATGGCGTACAGAGAAATTTCCCTTTTCTTTCTATATCATGGTATTTCTCAAAATAATCATCCAAATATTTCTCAGAATCTACATCTAGGAATAAATCTGGGTGTAGATATTTAGCTAAAGTAGGTAAACCGTGTATCATCATAGGACCTGCAAATTCTCCCGATAAAATCAGCATCTTATCTTGTGTGATTGCTTGCATATTATCAAATCCTGGCCTTTCTGAGATGAATCCCATATGAGAGTCGCATTTCTCAGCTTCATCATAAGCATTGAAACCAATGTCAAAAGTAATTCCATCAAACATCAAAATGTCAGGATTAGCATCTAATATAGCTTCCATATCTACATGAGTGGTGTGACCAGGTAAATTTGCAAAAACGTTTATTCCTCCCGCCTTTTCAATCATATCTGTCCATTGTGATGTACCAGTCAGGACAACAGGATCTCTGGTCAAGGATGCATGATGTTCCATTACTATTCTAGGGATATTATCTTCAGATATTGTCGAAACTCTTTCATACACCATTTCTTCAATTATATCGAACTCTTCAAATATCTTTGTTGCCTCACTCTCTTTATTGAAAATCTTAGCCAAAACATTAATTTCGTATCTTAAAGTATCATATTTATAAAAATCTAAAGCAAGTACTTTTATCCCCACAGGTTCTAATTTCATCCTTATTGCACTGGTATCAACCATCCCATTTGTAGCGAAAACTAAGTAAATTTCTGGCCTTGTATCGAGCAAAGCTTCAAAATCGATTTCGGAATGAGCAGATTGTTGGATAAGTGGTGTTTCAGTATATTCCGGCCATAAATCCTCATCATAGAAATCACCAGAAATTCCTACAATAACTGATGTGTCTACATTTAGCATCCTCATCACAGTTGCTGCATATGTATTAGTGATTGCGACCCTAGAAGGAGTATTATCAAAATTATGTATCACTTGATTAGAGTCCTCTACAGAAAATTTACTCTCGCTATCTACAGAATTTTGATTTGAAGAAGAAAATTGCCAAACTCCGATTGAGCAAATCAAGATAATTGCTACTTGGAAAATAGCTAATTTGGTATTAAAAGCCATTTAGTCATCCTTCCTAATTCTAACTGAATAAACGAGTTGCGATGAAATTAAAACAATAACAATCAACGATAAAGCGGAAATTGGAGATGATAAGCTTTTATCGTTTGTATTTTCTGTAACTTGAATAAAAATAGATGGAGAGAGTTCTGATGTTTTTCCGTTTTGTAAAACTAATTTTATTCTAACTCTATTTTGACCTTCTTTTAGGCCCTCAAGTTCACTATTATTTTCTGTACCATTGTAAATCTCAGTAACCAATCCTTCTGAGTCTTGCACAATAATTGAATAATATGCAATATCCTCCCTGTGATTCCAAGAAAGATTTGCAGAGTTACCGTATTGTACTTTTTCATTATAATTCAAAATTATTGGAGGTTCTGGAATATAGCTTATTTTCATTTCCAAATAATCTCCTGGTATGATATATCCATCCATTATTGCATTCAAGTTATATCCAAAATCTCCATCTTCCTTTTCAAATATCTCAAATGAAGTCGATGGACCTTGATAAATAATGATTCCATTCTCTAATAATTGATATTCAGAGGAAGTTGAGTAAGGAGCCCATGAAATATTATATGAATTTGTAGTCAAATTTTTACCTTCAGTGATAAATTGGGGGCTCGTAGGAACGTCAAATCCCGTTAGTTCATATACAACTCTGTCTGAATGAGATCCCGATAATTTGTCAATAATCTTTACCCAATTCCTTACGGACTCATTATACCATAATTCCCAAGATATTACTCCATCACTATTGTCTGTGATTATGAAATGTCTAGTAATGAATGTCCCAGCAGAGGTAGTAATAGTCACATTATCTTCGACTATTACAGTATTATAAGTGTCATCGTATCCATTTGGATGACCTGGGACGCCAATAATATTTGTTCTATTGAAATGCAGATTCATCTCATCTTTAGTCGATAATAATGAAACTTCTACACCATTTGAATTAGTAAAATTCCACCCCAATGTTCCTTCTTGGAAATATGAAGAACTACTAGGATCATCCGACCAATAAGTATGTACATTTAATAAATTTTGACTATCAACCCATCTGTATGATTTCTCTTCGCCTTCGTGATATTCATCTGAATATCTAGCAAGGAATACCTCGCGTTCATTCCCAAAAGCATCTTTAATTACCTCAGAGCCTAGTGTTGTGATTGTAACGTTGTGAATTAAATATTGACTAGCAGGAGTAAATTGGACTGCATAATCCCAACTCATTCCTGCTTTCCACAATGACTCTCCTGAATCTTGAGGCAAAAAGAAGATTCTGAGGGCATTATAATTGATTGTTGAACCATTTGAGTTATTCGCAACTACATTGAAGTTCATAACTCCTGATTCCTCTGGATCGTAGGTAAAAGATTCGGAAGTACCTCTGTAAAGAAGATTTTCTTCATTTACTTCACCGCCATACAGAGAATAAAAATCGGTATATTCTCCTCCTTCCCATTCAATTAAAACGGAAGACATAGGGATACTCTGAACGGTTGTAGTAAATGATACATTATGTGGCAAATTGACTTGAGTTGATGTTGTTTTATTCAACCATCCTGGCCCAGTGTCAACAAATTCAACAACAGGAGAGAGGATTTCTACATTTGACTGACGGAATGTAATTGTCTGATTACTGCCCACAACCAAATTCTGAAGTAAGAAAAATCCATCTTTATTGGTAATATAAGTAATATCTCCATTACTGACCTCTACATTTGATATTGGGTTTCCTTCTGTATCTTTGATAAAACCATATTTACTGTTTTTACCATGATGAAATTCGAAATCATTCAAATCCGGATATTGATTTGATGCAGATGAACCTCTTTCTAATTTGAAATGTACATATTGTGTTGAATTATCGATATCTCCATAACGAGTCTTTAACGTAAAATATTGATTGACATCGTATGGGCCAAATTCAGCCCTTCCTGAATCAGGAGAAGTACTTTCACTTGTCTCAATTAATTCTATTTCAGTCATTGAAGTATCAGAAATAATTTCTCCATTTTCATCAAAAATCTTCGTAGTTATCCAATTCATTCCTTCATGCCAATCTAACGCTACGTCATCTGTGAATACCATTTTACGATAGATTACAGAATGGCCGTTATTCATGAAATATGCTCGTACAATATGCTCTCCTGGAGAAATACCTTCGAATAAATAATTTCCAGATTCAGAAATCACAGATTGCATTGGAACGACTTTAACATAAGTTGTGTCAGCAAGTTCTCCTTCTGAAAATACTTGTCCAGAAAGAGAGTATTGCTCCTGATTAGTTTGGGCCATTACAACAGGTAATGTAATTATCAAGGTTAAAAAGATAGATAAAAATTTTTTATTAAAATAACTATTTGATTTTGTAAAATATTTCTTACAGAATGTCTCCACATTCCCTTGAAAGTCGCTTAATTTTCCATTTGAGGCGTATTTAGGTTGATTTGACTTTCTTTCTATACACAGGCTTGTGTACTTCATACTTATTCCTAGGTGGTGTCCTAAGATAAAATTTAGGTAGCCCTAAACTTAAACATAGAAAGATATTTTTTTACTTATTGTAAAACAGATATTGATAAGTATAGATATTTTTTTAAAATTCGTGAAAACTACGTTGTCTACATTTACGATAATCCTGATTGTCATGTTATCGATCGCTAGTGGAATAACTGTAGCAAAACTGTCTGAAATCAACTCATCTCCCAGTGGACCTTTTTCGATATATTCGTCATCAATGTCTGGTATGAATGAGTACATCCTCATTGAAGTTGACGAAGGAGATAATGATGAAGAAGAAGTAATTACAACAAAGTTACATGAGTTCTTCTTTGAAAGTCTTAACGCAAAAGGCCTAGTTTCTTGGGATTTTGGGGATGGTAATTCTGCTACTGGGTTGATAACTTCTCACTCCTACAAAGATGCAGGTTATTACACTATTACTGCCACTTCAACCTCATCTGACAAAATAGAACAAGCTACGATTATCGTAATGGTTGAAAAATCAGGTTATGTAGAGTCAGATAACATGGAATGTACGTGCTCCCCAACTGCAAAATCTACAATTATTAACCTTGTACCAGTACCTGGAAGGGTCAACTTTGAAGGATTAGTGACTGTAAATCACGATGGTAGTAGTGAATCTTGCTCACTTAGAAATCCTTTCCAAGAATGTCACCTTAGAGTCATAATCGAATATACTACTGATGGAATTGTAATGGAACAGAACACCATATTTGATGATACATTTAGGGTTAATGAAAAAATTATTGAATTTAATTTAATCGATTTTAAGACTGAGCCAGGAGAAAGTGTACAAATAAGACTAGAGACGGATCAATTGAGGGACTGGCACAAACCTAGTACATCATGGACCATGACTGCACCGATTTGGTAAGTTTTAAAAATTATCAGTATGACGAAAAGAGGATATGGAATGTTACCAATCATACTCACGGATATTGCTAAAAAAAAGATAGTAGATATGGGAAAATCTATTATGACATTTCGAGTATGGGGTGTTAATCCCCCAGGGCATTTGGCGATCGAAGTTTTTTTCGAAGATATGAGATTTCCTGGAATTGAATATGAGAAATTCCAAAATGAGAATTTGATTACATATATTCCAACTAATCACTATGAATACATTAATGGCGTTACTGTTGATTTTTCAGGATGGAATGAAGAAAATGAATCAAATTACAATCCAGATATGACACTTAATCATAAAGGATTTGAATGTATACCACATAAAATAGAAACATCTGAAATTAAATTGAGTTGGTTGGAAGTAAACGGGATAATTAAAAAAATCTTTTCGATGAATTATGAATCTCCGTTTCATTTGCAAAGGCAGGCGGCCGCTATAAATTATCTACGTTTTAAAAAGGATGAAGAAGATGAGAGTTTTCAGGAATCCCTTTTCTCGTTTACAGAATTAGAACAGGCAATAAAATCTGGTTTTTATTAAAGAATAGTATTAGGATTACGTATTAAAAAATTATATTGAATTTTGAATCGGCAATAAAGAAGACTTAGAAAATGCGCGATTAACAAGTTGAGCAAGTCCTTCTATCCAATCTGGATTATCATTTAAACAACTTACCACAGTTAAATTTTTACCACCATTTTCAATAAAATGTTCTTTTACTTCTATTTCTAACTCTTCGAGCGTTTCTAATCCATCGGCTAGGAAAGCTGGAGATACTATTACTACATCCGAACCTGATTTGGCTAATTCTTCTACTACTGAAATTGTAGAGGGTTTTAGCCATTTTGCAGGACCCAATCTACTTTGATATGAAATGGACCAATTTTCTTCAGGTATCCTAAGTTTTTCGACAACCGCCTTTACAGTCATGTTACAATGATGACCATAACACATTGAGTTAGCATCTTTTACAATCGAACAACAGTCATCAATAATTTGACAATGTGAACCTGTTTTATCTGATCTTTTGACGTGCGAAACAGGCAAGCCATGAAATGAAAATAGAAGGTGAACATTATCTTTAACATAAGGTTTAATCGAATTGACCAATGGATCAATAAAAGCGGGATCGGTTTCAAAATGCCCAAGTTCTGAAATATTTGGATACCATTCCATTTTATTTAAATTCAAAAAAGCTTCTTTAGTAGAAGACTCAGTTGTTGCTTGAGCATGATGAGGGAATAGGGGGGCCAAGAGTAATTCTTCGACACCTTTTGATTTCAATTTCTCTAGAGCTGATTTGATACTTGGATTTCCATATCTCATTCCAACCTCACATTCAATATCTCCCAGTTCTAGCTGTAGTTTTTCAGCCATTCTATTTGTGTACACCCTTAGAGGAGAATCTCCCTCCATCCAAATACTTTCATATCTAGGAGCAATTTTTTGAGGCCTAACATTCAAAATGATGCCTTTTACCAATATATATCTAAGAACCGTTGGTATGTCAATTACATCAGGATCCATCAAAAATTCTCCTAAATATTTCTTTACTGAAGGAACTGTGGCTTCATCTGGTGTCCCTATATTCATTAGGAGTACGCCTCTCTTTGCCATATACTTGCGAACTCACTGGATGATTTAATGTCATGTTTTATTAAATATCTATTGAAGATTAATTTTTTTAAAAAAAAATTTAAAATATTTCAGAAACTCTTTCGGCTTCTGTAATTACATGAGTGATGGAAATACCAGAAAAACCCCATCCAACACGAGTAAAGTCAACTTTTTGTTTGTTGATAGATGACATGTAACCTGGAGGATAAGATGGTATATATTTCTCACCTAAAAATTCAAAGATTACCGGTTCTTCTGGGGAAATTAATAATTTTGTATATTTTTCTATTACCTGAATATCTCCATTCCAACGATTATTTGGGACCATTAGTCGAAACAATCGATGCCCTTTTGGAGCCCGTTTTGATGAATGGATATCACTCTCATTAAGTATTCCACTAATCGGAATATCTGGTTCGGGAATCAAAGTGCCATATCCAATTTCTTGTGATTTAACATGTTCATTTTTATATCCAATAGCGAAAATCGAAATTTTTGTTTTTTCCATTTCATTATGAAGCGGGGCTGCCCAAATTATTGAAGATGATTTATGATCGTATTTCTTCGAAATCTCTTCTGGAGATTTTAATTCTGAATTTAATATAACTGAAATATTATCTAATTGATTAATTTTGTCGATTAATGCATTAGTTAATGTCTCCATACCTTTATCCAGAGAAGCAACAGAACCTGATTTAGGAGTAAATATTGGATATGATCGCTGTATTTGTTTCTTTATATCTCTCCAATTTTTCGGAGGTTCATTGCCAAACTTTGTCAAACTAGGAAATAAGAAATCAGCATCAACATTTTCCGCAGTATCGTTAACTATTCCTAATGTCATTGCATCAGCAAAATCTTTTTTTGGGAACAATTCGGCTACGGAACAACCTCCCTTTCGAACCTTTGACAATGTGCGATAAACAAGCATTTTAATTCCTATTCTAATCATTAAAATTTTATTAATTATCCTTCTTTTCCCTCTCGTGTAAATCCATCTTTTAGTTGCATTTATATTTGAACTATTGAATTTTTCCGCTAAACCGATGTCATCTATTAATCTCCATACAGAGGGATGTGGACGTGAAGCATTAACTGCCAAGTCGCAAACCCAATCATCTTTTGTCCATGTTTCAATTTCTCCTCCTAATTTGAATTTTTTTTCTAAAATTTTTATTTTGATATCAGGCCTATTTGTTCCTATACGATAAGCAAGAGTCAGCCCTGATAACCCTCCTCCAACAATAATTAATTCTTTTGAAGATGAGAGTTCCGGGTGAATTGACAATGGCCTTCTTAGTTCATCTCCATAGCGAACCCAATCCTCCAGTGAAAATAAAGTCGTATCCATTTAATCAATCCATTCTATCGGTTTTTTTAGTACAGAAAGAAGTTTATCTTCATCAGAATCCCGTTCTACTTGGTGACAATATTCCCATCTGGAAGTCAGAGGAAGCGACATCAAAATACTTTCAATTCTACCGTTAGTTCTCAGGCCAAAACTAGTACCTCTGTCGTAGACTAGATTGAATTCAACATAACGACCTCTTCTAATCTGTTGCCATCTTTTTTGCTCTTCGGAATAAGGCAAATTTTTCCTTTTTTGTAAAATTGGAATATAACAATTAAGAAAAGACTTTGCACAGTCTTCTACGTAGGAAAAGCATTCTTGTTTGGTTCCTGAATGAAGATCATCGAAGAAAATACCGCCAATTCCTCGCCTTTCTTCCCTATGAGTGATAAAAAAATAATCATCACACCACTTCTTGAATTTGGCATAATCTGCTACTTTATGCCTATCACAAACTGTTTTTAGTGAATTGTGAAAGTGTTTGCAATCATCTTCAAAAAGATAGCAAGGAGTTAAGTCTGTACCTCCCCCAAACCACCAACTTCCTTCTTTTTCACCATCTCCTCTTTCGAAATATCGATAGTTCGCATGCACAGTAGGAGCCATAGGATTGATTGGGTGTAGTACCAAACTGATTCCCGTAGCAAAAAAATCTAGGTCTTCTCCCTCGAGTTTTTGGCCACCTCCCATCGCTTTTGCAGCCTCTGGACTTAGCGTTCCGTAAACTACACTTACATTTACTCCTGCTTTTTCAAAAGTACTTCCACCTGAAAAAACACGACTACGCCCTCCTCCTCCTTCCTTCCTTTCCCAGATATCTTCTCTAAAATCAATTTGATCAATTTCACCTATCATATCACAGATTTCTTCCTGTATCATGTAGACCATGTCAACCATTTGTTGTCTCATATTACTTCACTCAGATATTTCTCTCAGAACTGCTTCAACACATCCAATCTTCGCGGATGGTGCAAATCCATGTCCTAGATTAAAAATATGGCCTGGTTTTTCTCCAGCTTCCTTTAGAACAGATTTTGCAGCATCCCTTGCAGATTCTACAGAACCATGAAGGAGTGAAGGGTCAAGATTTCCTTGGAATGCAAATTTATCGCCAAATTTTTCTCTATTTGACTTGAGACTATCTCGCCAGTCTAATGATAAAGCATTCAAATCTAGTTTTCTGATATAATCATGAAGATGACCCGAACCTTTCGCATAATGAATTATTGGAGTATCTTTACCGACTTTTTCTCTGAATACTTCTATTGCACGTTCTGTGGCGGGCATAGCAAATTTTTCATAATTTTTTGGTGAAAGCAATCCTGCCCAAGTATCGAATATTTGGACTGCATCCGCACCTCCAAATAATACCTGATCTGCCAATAAATCGCCCACAATTTCTCCCATATACATCAGAGTTCTTTCAGAGTCCTCTGGATTAGAGAAAATTTTAGCACGAGTTTCATGAAAGTCTTTATCACCAGTTCCTCCAGCAAGAAGATACATACAAATCGTCCACGGAGCTCCAGCAAAACCAAGTTTGGCGACTTCCCTTTCTGTAATTTCTCCGATAGATTTCAGGCCGTTTGCTGCCCATGGAGCATCTTTTCGAGCATTAAAATTTTTCCAATCATCGACATCTGAAAAATTGAAATTATCTATACGTATTCCTCCTCCATAATTTACTTCATAACCTAAACTCGGCAGTGGTGTAAGGATATCACTAAAGATGATTGCAGCATCTATAGTTTTGTAACGTTTGATAGGTTGTAGTGTAATTTCGGCACATAATTCAGTATCCTTGCATCGTTCCCAAAAAGAATGCTTTGAAGCAATTTCTCTATACTCTGGTAAATGTCTACCAGCTTGTCTCATAAACCATACAGGTGTTCTATCTACAGGCTTCAAATTGAGAGAGTTGATTATTCTCTCTCTACCATTCATAATTAAATCTCCAATTCATTTAATACTTGATCGAGTGCGTTGGCCATCGAAATGATATGGTAATCTTTGTGAGCAGTAGCAATGAATCCAATCTCGTATGCAGAAGGGGCTAGCATAAAGCCACGCTCCAACAATCCTTGATGTACTTCTGCATATATTTTCCCTGCATCACTGGGAATTTGGTCAGCCCGACTAGGAGGTTCATTTGATCCTGGAGAGAACCAAAATAGACTCCCCAAACGTACTAATCTCATAGGGTATCCATGCTTTTTCAGGATAGGTTCAATATGAAATTCTAATAACGAACCCAGATATTCTAGTTTATCATATGCATCGTTATCTAGTAGTTGTAATGTCTTGTAACCTGCGGCCATGGCAAGGGGATTTCCTGATAATGTACCTGCTTGATAAACTGGCCCTAAAGGAGATAATTGTTGCATAATTTCCTTCCTTGCTCCATATGCTCCCACTGGTAAACCACCGCCGATGACTTTACCCAAAGCCGTGATGTCTGGCTCAACACCACACATCTCTCCATAACTACCTTCCTTAAACCTAAATCCACTTATCACCTCATCGAAAATCAACAATGATCCATGTTTATCGCACAGTTCTCTTAATTTACTCAAAAAAGATTTTGATTGTATTAAAAGACCGTTATTTGCAGGTAGTGGTTCTATGACTACTGCTGCTATCTCATCACCATGTTCCCTGAATAAGAAATCCACGGCCTCTTCGTCATTTAATGGAGAAATTAGCGTAGTTGCGATAGTTTCTTTGGGTATTCCGGGGCTACTGGCAATTCCAAATGTTGCTAAGCCACTGCCTGAACTAACCATCAATGAGTCAACATGTCCATGATAACATCCGTCAAATTTGACTAAATAATCTCTTTTTGTATAACCCCTTGCTAAACGAACGGCGCTCATTACTGCCTCCGTACCCGAAGAAACAAAACGAATCATGTCCATGTGAGTGAATCTTTTTTTGACTAATTTCGCTAATTCAATCTCTCCTATATGTGGTGCACCAAAGGAAGTACCATTCAGCATTTTTTCGTATACACTTTCAAGAATTACTGGATGTGCGTGTCCGTGTATTAGAGGCCCCCAAGACTGAACAAAGTCAACCATCTCATTCCCGTCAGCATCGGTTACAATTGCTCCAGAAGCTTTCTTGAAGTAAATAGGATTTCCATGCACGGATTTGAAGGCTCTGACCGGTGAATTAACTCCCCCAACCAAATGGGCCATTGCTTCTTGATGTAGCTTATCGGATTCAGAACGTTGCATTATACCCCTCACTTCATTCATTCTTCTTGCATAAATTCTCTCGCATGATATGTAACGATTACATCGGCGCCTGCTCTTCTAAAGGCTTGTAAAATTTCAATTATCATCTTCCCTCTTTCACCTTTTTTATTATTTGAGTTCATTACCATAGCATATTCTCCACTTACATTGTATACTGCTGTTGGACGCGTGACCTCATCAGAGATTTTCCGAAGTACATCGAGATATGGTAGGCCTGGTTTAATCATTATGATATCAGCTCCTTCTTCTTGATCAATCTTTGCTTCCATTATTGCCTCAGAATAACCTGAGCGAAAATCCATCTGATGACTTCTTCTATCGCCAAATTTCGGTGATGATTCAGCGGCCTCTCGGAATGGACCATAAAAAGAGGATGCGTATTTCACAGAATACGATAGAATACCTGTTGAATGGAATCCTAACTCCTCGAATTTTTTTCTCATGGCTCTGACGCGTCCATCCATCATGTCAGAAGTTGCAACATAATCAGCTCCTGCCTCGGCATGAGATACTCCAATCCTTAGTAACTCGTCCAATGTAAGGTCATTATTGATTTCATTCTCTATTACTATTCCACAGTGTCCATGGTCAGTGCCGGTACAGAGGCATACATCAGTCATTACTACTATTTCATTACCGAATTTTTCTTTGAGTTGTTTGACCGCAACATGTAGAGGCGTCTCCATATTTGATGCATAGGATGCATTTCTATCTCTGTATTTTTCATCCATTACCAAGAATAACATATGAGAAGTTAGACCTATTTGCATGTCCTTTTCTATTGTTTCAATCAAAATGTCTACAGATTGTCTGTTTATCCCGGGCATACCTGAAATCTGTGTATCTATATTCTCCCCAGATACTACAAAATGAGGCTGTACAAGTGATGATTTTATCGAATTTCCAAATATAAGATTTCTCCTTGCAGGAGTCCATCGATTTATTCTGGGGCGCATTTTTAGTCCTCTGTTTCCTTTTCCCACCATTCTACTATTTTACTATAAGTTGGCCCGTCCAATACACTTATTTCGGTCTTATTAAATCCTTCTAACACTTCAATTGTTGTTTTTGTTAGATCCCCCATACACAAAATATTATCAGGTATAGGAAGATTATTAGAAATCCATGATTTTGCAGATGAGGGAGATGATATTAGCAGTACATCGTCTCGATTAACATCAACATTCTTAACTTTCAGAGCAGTATTAGCGTAAGCATCCCAATAACTGACTATGTAATTTTTTTTCTTCAGATCATTGGCAAATTTCGTTGATGACAGATTGGACATTGGTATGTATAAAGGAATATCAAAATGAATATTTTCTAAAATATATTTGAATAATTCATCCTTATTCCTAGAATCTGAACAAATCGAAGCAGGATTTCCAGCTCTAAAACATGCCCTAGCTGTTCCTTCTCCGATCGCTAACCACATCATTCGTTGAAGATTGGGTATCTGCTCAATCATTTCACTTGCAGCCTTTGCGGCAAATGGGGATGTTAAAATCAGGATTGGCCATTTACTTTTGTTTAATGAAACATCAATATTTATTTCAGGCCAATTTTCAGGCATCATTTCCAATTTAATGACAGGAACATTGTTTACAGGAATTCCTACATTATTCAATGAGGATTGTAGTCTATCAGAATTCAAGGTGGAAATAATTTTTCGTTCAGTAAATTCCAAATCATTACTAACGATAGTTTCAACAAAATTTAATTTTGCCAAATCTGATTCATTATCAATCTTTTGTAAAGTAAATTTATTGCCAGTAGAGTATAATTCTCTCCAATTATTTGGAGCAATTAATCCATGGATACTACCTTGAATTGATTCCATACCTACTGGATACTGGCAACCGCCTCCTAGATCAAATAGCAATTTTTTCTCTAATTCCACATCCAACTCGGTTTGGTTATCATTCAATAGAATTCTAAAGTTTTCTAATTCTTCATATCTGTCACGTAGGCAATGAACACTTATCGCCCCTTGTCCCGGAGCTGTTGGCCAATCTTCTGATGAAATCCTATATGACTCTAATTCCAATGCCTTCTCGGTCAAACAATCTATATTCTCTAAACGTTTTAATCCCGCTTCAGCCAGAATTAAAGCATCAAAATTATTACTAATCAGTTTCTCTATTCTTGTTTCAACTTTACCTCTCACAGCAATTGGTAATACGTCATTTCTATGACTAAAGAATAATGCTTGTCTTCTTACTGATGCGGTACCTAATTTTGCACCTTCAGGTATTTTATCTAAAATTTCACTTAGGCTTGTTGATGTATTATTCGCAAGAAGTTTTTTCAGAGAATTGCTATTATTACTTTTATTGAACAAAATGATATCAGAAGTACTACCTCTGGTAAGATAGGCCAAATTTACGATTTCTTCAAAATTATCAACAGGTACGTCTTTACTTGAGTGGACAGCGATATCGATTTCTCTCTTTACCAATTTATCATCTATTTTACTTGTAAATTGCCCTAAATGTGTTGAAAGATCGCCACCTACTGATCTGTCTCCGTCTGAAGTTATTTTCACAATCTCTGTTTTATACCCATTTTCTTCTATAATTTGTTGAACATTAGTTGCTTGCCACATTGCTAAATTTGATGTTCTGGTTCCGATTTTTATTTTCAATGTGCAGCCTCCAAGAGAGTCTCGGAATCATTAATTCTAATCATTTCTCTTGTGACATCAGTAGCGATATGAGTTAGTATTGGTCTTCTGATTTTCCTCCTAGTTCTTATCACTTCTTCATACAAATCTTCTTGATTAAATTTACCTTCTTGTTTACAAATCCAAGTAGCTATTTCTCTAGAAAAGGGACGCATTTGAGATGATTCTAAATCATCACAATCAAGATCTTCCCATGCAGTAGATAGTTCATCCATTCGTGCATAGATAAAAGCTCTAAATTCTGCCTGTGTCTTATCTCTAAGTGATATGACAAATCGCTCTTCAATGTCTTGTATAATCATGTTACCAGAATTTATGGTTTCATCGTAATTCCAATCAATTTCAAGTTTATGTGCTACCCGAATCCAATGTTTTACATCCAACAATTCTTGATTTGCGTGTATTCCTGAAGGGTCTATAGAAGGTGGCCATGAAAAGTCAAGTATTTTCGTTTTGTTGGTCACAGGAATTTTCCTTTCAGAATTAAATGTTGGTTTTATGTTTCTGATTGTTGAGATTATGATTTGAGTTTTATCCTCAACTGCCCATTCGTCAAAGGTTTTGAATCGGACTCTAGTTGAGATTTCCGGGGCTCTCTTCGAAGCTTCGGAACCTGTTCTAGTTATGACTAGGATATTTTCTTGCTTGAGTTCGAAGAGTGCCTTTACCGCTTTAATCCCCATATCTCCAAAACCGATTACAGTAATTGTTGCATCAGGTACTTCCGCAATAGTTTCCATAATGGCATTATTTGCCAGACTAAACATTGACTCAGGGGTCTTTGTAAAACCTAATTCTTTCCTTACAACCCTGTTAGCAGCCACCACATGGTCAAAAAATACTGCATTCATATCACTAATTAAATTGTTTTTTCGGTGCCAAGAAAGTGCACCTCGGAATTGTCCCATTACTTGGAGTTCGCCTAATATAAAAGAATCGAGTCCGCTACAAACATTAACTAAATGTCTCCAGACATCCATGCCTCTGTAGGTTTGGAATGGAACATAATTAAGGTTTGCAACTTCTAAAACTTTGTCAATTATCTCTTGACAACTAACTCCAAAACCAACATATAAAACTCTGTTACAAGTAGAAAATTCAAATATATCTCCATTCATTCCGTTTGTTATAGATCTAACAAATTTTAATCTTTCATCGGAATTCATACCCTCGGTAGTTAGATTTTTCATATGTTGAATTGTTGACTTCATTAGTTTTATGGTAACAAGAGAAATATCTTCAATGTCAACCATTTTAGAGGATTGAGAATTGTGTGAATTAACTTGATTTAGAAAGTGTGTGAAGTCAAAAGTTCCACTCGGCGACTGACTCCGCTCACTAGTCATGATGACACACTCAATCCGATGGATAACGACCATCTTAAAAACCTTGATTTTTGGTGCTTTCAGAATTAATCAACAGACATTATATTTTTCTTGATTTAATGTACCTAAACACATTTTTTAGAATAAATAGTTTTAATTTTAGATAGTAACAAAAAATGATGTTGGAGTGACTAAATCACAAAATAAATTTAATTATTTTTTTCTTTCAGATATTTCTCCGAGAATTATCAAGCCACCGTATCCTCCAACAATTAAACAAATAGAGGGAAAAATAGTTTTCGCTAACGGACCATAGTCTTGTATCAGAGCATCTCCGATTATCAATCCAAAGATTGCTGTAATAAACGGAATCGTGTGGTAATACCAAGAGAGGTTTTCTGCAAA
>TARA_B100001113_G_scaffold128669_1_pt1 | contig 21494 bp, 20 predicted proteins | sample TARA_B100001113 | Tara Oceans TARA_B100001113 (sample SAMEA2622402) | marine metagenome | biome: marine biome (ENVO:00000447); feature: deep chlorophyll maximum layer (ENVO:xxxxxxxx); material: "saline water (ENVO:00002010), including plankton (ENVO:xxxxxxxx)" | depth 50 m | reverse complement strand
GTTAAAGCTTCAGAAGCTCTAGTAGGAATAACATTCATAATATAATTGTGAGAATCAAATTTTACAAGTAAATCAGGAGCAACTAGCTCAATAGAATTTTCTGTTCTTTTAACAACAGCTAGATTCATATTATTTAATTTTTCCTTATCTTGTTTTAAATCAAGAGTAAATACTATTCTCTTTTCATAGTTATAACACGTTAATTTATCAAACATAGTACGTCCATCACTAGCGTAAGAATTTAGTGCAATCAATAGTAAAAAATTGAGAAATATTAGTTTATAAATTTTCATATTCTTTAAATATTACACTTATTAATCAGATAGACAATCTGTTTGACTAACTGCCGCCTATAGTCATGTCATTAATCATAACTGAACCACATTTGATTTTTGAGTTTTCATAATAATCACAACCAATATGCTCGATATTCTTAAACATATCGATCATATTAGATGCGATAGTAAAATTTGTTATAGGGTGTAGGACTTCTCCATTTTTTATAAGATATCCGAATGCGCCTCTTGAATAATCACCAGTTAACATATTGGCTCCTGAGCCCATCATCTCAGTAACCAAAATACCATCCTCTATTGATTCAGTAAGATTACTACTCATTTCTTTTGTTGACTCAATTAGTATATTTGTATACCCATTATTAGCTGTTGATTTTGAATTTAAGTGTTTCGCAGAATATGTGTCTAATAAAAATGTATTAAGTGTTCCTTCTTCTATTATAGGTTTTTCATATGTCTTCACGCCCTCTCCATCAAAAGGCTTAGTGCCTAGTCCCTCTTGAATATTTGGCTTTTCAAAAACATTAATATGGTCTGAGAAAACTTTCTTATTAAGATAACTCGACAAAAAACTATTTTTTTTATAAATATTGTTCCCGTTAATCGCAGAAAGAAATGAGGAAAATAATCCCGTAGATAGTTCAGGTGTAAGTACAATTGGACATTTTCTTGTTGAAACTGATTTAGCCCCGAGTCTCGATACGGCCTTCTTAGCGCTTAACTCCCCAATTTTTTTTGCACTTTCAGTTCGCTCAAAATTTCTTTTTGTTGTATATGCATAATCTCTCTCTTTGAGTCCTTTTTCCTCGGCAATAACAACGCAAGATAATGTATAGCTTGTTGAGGAATACGAACCTACTGCGCCATGAGAGTTTAGTATTAAGTTTTTTGATTGTGAATAACCATATTCAGAGCCTTCTGTATTATTAATCCTATCATCAAAATCTAAAGCTGATTTTTCACAAGCAACTGTCATCTCAATAAGCTGATCTGTAGAAAATTTTTTTGGGAAGTCAATTGCGCACTCAATATTAAGTTCATCTATTAAATTTTCTTTTGGTAGGCCTTGATAAGAATCAACTTCAAGATATGATGCAATTTTCTCGCTTTTTTCTATTGTTGATTTAATACTCTCGTCAGATAAATTGTTCGTACTAGCGATTCCTTTTCTCTTGCCATCAATACAAGTAATTGTCAAAGACTCATCATTATGATACTGAATATTTTCTACATCTCCAAATCTTGAAGTTACATCAGCTCCAGAGATTGAATTAAAATGAAGCTCATATTCATTTTTTTTCTTGAGACCATCAATAATATTTCTTAATTTATTTGAAACTTCTGTGAAATTATCTGTCATGTTATACTTCCGTCCCACCTACGGTTATATCATCAATTTTTAATGTGGGTTGTCCGACTCCCACTGGAACACTCTGTCCCTCTTTACCACAAGTTCCTACACCATCGTCTAGTCTCATATCATCAGCAACCATTGATACTTTTTTTAGAACATCAGGTCCATTACCAATAAGAGTCATTCCTTTAATTGGGTTTTTAATTTTACCTGATTCAATTTTATATGCTTCTGACGCAGTAAATACAAATTGTCCACTAGTAATATCTACTTGACCGCCTGAAAAATTAACAGCGTAAATTCCATCTTTAACACTATCAATAATCTCCTCAGAATTAGAGTTGCCCCCTAACATAAAAGTGTTTGTCATTCTTGGCATAGGTAAATGAGCATAACTTTCACGTCTACCATTGCCTGTTGGTTTAACATTCATTAATTTTGCGTTCATTAAATCTTGCATATAACCTTTTAAAATACCATTTTCAATTAGAATATTTTTAGCGGTTGGGGTTCCTTCATCATCGATTGACAGTGAACCTCTTCTATCATCAATAGTCCCATCGTCTATAACAGTGCATAGTTCTGATGCAACTTTTTGGCCAATTTGATCTGAGAAGTTAGAGGTTTTTTTTCTATTGAAGTCTCCTTCAAGCCCATGCCCCACTGCTTCATGTAAAAGCACTCCTGGCCAACCGGAACCTAGGACAACTGTAGTATTTCCTGCCTTACAAGGTTTAGATGTGAGGTTGACATCAGCAATCCTGATTGCCTCATCAGCAAGCTCAAATGGTCTTCTCGTATCTAGTAAATTTTGATATGAATATCTTCCTCCTCCACCAGCACTTCCACGTTCTACTCTTGCGCCTGATTTTAATATTACCATCACATTGAACCTTACTAGCGGTCTGTCATCGAAACTATATGTTCCGAGTGAGTTAGCGACAAAAATTGAATCAAAACTAGCGCTTAAGTTTATTATCACCTGTTGGACTCTTTTATCTTTATTTTTGATATATTTGTTCATCTCTTTTAAAAAATCTACCTTTCTATCATCAGTAATAGATGTTAATGGAGAATCTGAAATATACAGTTTTTTAAAATCTGAATATTCCTTTAACTTTAGTGATTCAGATGAACTCGATTGAACAATCGATTTAGATAATCTTGACGCTTTGACAATTTCATTATAGTCAAAATTATTACCATAAGAGAAACCAGTTTTCTCGTTACTGATGGATCGTATCCCATATCCGCTATCGATGTGTTGAGATCCATTTTTTACAATGCCATCCTCGCATGTCCAGCTTTCGACTGTAGAGTACTGCATATATAAATCTGCCAAATCAATATTGGAGCCCGAAGCCTCGGACACAATACTTTCTATCTTTCCATTATCAAGATTATTTTCTGGAAAAATATGTTCTTTAATAATATTCATTATTTACCTATCAACTTCATGTGCTCTAATACAGGGAAATTTTCTCGGATAGATTTTAATTGAGATAAGTCTATTTCGCTACTAATGAAGCCTTTGCCTTTTTCAATTATATCTAATGTTTTGCCCCATGGGCTTACTATCATTGAGTGTCCATAAGTTTTTTTACCATTAATATGATACCCGCCCTGGCATGATGACACTACAAAGCAAAGGTTTTCTATCGCTCTTGCTTTTATAAGAGTCTCCCAGTGAACCTTGCCAGTTTGTTCTGTAAATGAGGCAGGAATGATAATCAATTCTATTTTTTCTTTTTGTTGTAATCTAAATAATTCAGGGAATCTTAAATCGTAGCAACATGCTATACCTGCTCTGCCTATCGGTGTGTCAATAATCTCAATTTTGTCACCGGGTGCAAAATACTTCGACTCATTATAAGATTCTTTTGATTTGGGAAGTGTGACATCAAAAAGATGAATTTTATTATATATTGATACACATTCTCCTTTATCATTATACGTAATAGTACTGGCAGAAACCCTATTACCATCAGATGATTTTATCGGAATGGTTCCGCCTACTATCCATATTTTGTACCTACTAGCAAGTTCTGATATACAGTTTTGGATTTGTCCATCTCCCAATGTTTCTGCATATTTAATATAGTCACTGTCGTTTTCAGGCATTAAAGCAAAGTTTTCTGGCAATACGACCATTTCTGAGGACGTGTCTGCAATCTTTTCAACGAATTGCGTTACATCAAATAAATTTACTTTGATATTAGGTCCCGAATTTAATTGTATAGCAGTAATATTTCCCATCTACCTAGGATATATTAATTGATGATAGGTTTAAATGATTGGGTAACTTTAATTTTGGGATCGTCCCACGATCCTTTGATAGAATATTCAATGCCAGCAAGTTTATTTGTATCAACCCCAAATTCTTTAAGGAGTTTATCATAAAATATCGATGCTGCAGCTCCGATTGGTCCTCCAATTACAGCTCCGGTTACTAAACTCGTAGATGATAAATCAGGTATAAAAATTAAGGTTTGATTGTGGGTTCTTTTAACAAGATTTGATTCGCCAGATAGACGCATTTCGCCAAAGCTACCTATAATATTCATTCTATTTATATCAGCAATACCAGAGTTAAGAACAATTTCAGATTCTAAATTATCAAAACTTAAACCTTTTGAGAAAAAATCAGAAAAATCTAAAGATAATCTTTTTGGAATAGAGGCTATACTCAATAGTCCTAATACTTGACCAATTGCTTGCGTGCCTTTATCGAGCTCATTTATTTGACCATCTTTAATATTCAATTGTATTTTTCCCGAAGAGGATGCAAAAGAAAATTCCTCTAATGAACCATTCCATTTAGAGTTTATACTTGCGCTCATTTTACCACCTCTGATTGTATTTGGATAACCAATACCTTTTAAAGCTCTACCAAAATCTTCACTTTTGATATTTGCAGTAATTTCAACTTTCTCACTATTTTTCAGATACCATCGGCCTGTTGAGCTCATCTCTAAGTTTAAATTTTTGAAATCAAGTTTAGTTATTTCTATGTACTCATCATTAGGGGTCATAATTAGATGAACGTTGTCAAAAACAGTATCTGCAGTCTTAACATGTTTTGATTTAACATTAATTGCTGGAAAATATTCTGTGAATTTATCACTGCTGAATGAAGTTGTATCTATGTACTCAAATGAACCAGAAAAAATACTTTTTTCTGACACATTATAAGGATATTTGATAATACCTCTTGCTGCAGGAGATTTAATGTTTATATATCCATTACGTTCAGTGAATTTAAATTCAAACTCATTTTTATTTAAATTAATTTTTAGTGGATATGATTTCTTTGGGAAGTGCTGGTAGTTTAAGACAAAATCTGCTTTCTTATTTTTCTCCTTAGACCAGGGTTCAACTAAATCTAATGATACGCCTACCAAATCACTCGATGAATATAGAGAAATATTTTGGGTTTCATAATTATAAGAAAATATTGATTTTACTTTGGCTTTTCCATTAAATATTTTGCTGCTAATTTCAAAAATATTTTGTAAAGTGTCTGCCTCAATATTCCCAATAGATGTGACTGTATATTGGTATGAATTAGAACTAATATTTGTATTTATTTTAGAATCTTGATTTTGATTATTTAATATCATGTTAAATCTTTTTGAACTTATTATTTTAGAGGTTGAAAATATTTCTAACTCTTTTGAAGTTAAATATGTTGCGTCTAGTTTATTAAAATAAAAGTTTTTAATTTTATTATTAGTAAAAAAGGTACCATCATAGAAATATATATTACTTTCCACTTTAGCATTAGATTCAATATTGTCTAATTGTTTAGAATCTAATGATTCAAGAATTTTATTCAATGTGGTTGATAACTTGATTTTCAATGATGGGTATGCTGCTACTTTGTTGCCAGTCAGAATTATCTTATGACCTTGTTTGTTTTTAAAATTAGAACTACTGAAGTACATAGATTTTCCTTTTGTACTATACGAGATAATGCCAGATATTTTTTCAATATTAATATTGTTGGCTTTTATATTTGAATTTTTTATGTTTATCCTACCTGCTCTCAACGTTCCATATATATCTGCATTAATATCTTTAGCAAAATATTTATTTTGATAGTCTAAGTCTAATCCTTGTAATGAAAGACTAAAATAATCTATTGAATTATTCTCTGTAAGATGTACCTGTAGATCATAAATGTCATTGTTTAAAATTTTATCGAATAATTTAGTATTATTTAAAAAAGTATTTTTTGTAACAAGTTTTAGAAGAGACTTTTCGCTTTTTTTAATAAATAATTTTAAATTATCATTCTTATCCTTACGTATAACAATCATGTTATTAGTTATTTTATTATCTTGAATATCATAGTTCATTCTCATCAGACTTAACGTATCAGAGGTATCATTATTCACATATAACAAATCGCTATTTACATTTTTTATTTTTAATACATCTCGATTAAGTTTTAAATTTAGAGAATCCGACGAAATATTTCCCGTAACTTTTTTTATTTTAGTTTCTAACATGGAAATCCAAAGTCTAACTGACATTCTATTAGAATCTAATTGCCTTATTGATTCTGGCAATATGTTGTAAGGTAACTTAATCGAATTCGCACTTAAAAATATTTTACTTTTCATGCCGTATTTTTTATCGTCAACGCCTTTTAATATAATAGTAATGGGCTCTGTGCTCGAGCTATGCATGAATCTTGCATTAAAGTTAATCAAATTATTTCGATAGCTTGCGATAAAGTTATCTATTTTGAATTCTTCAGTACTATTTGTTTTTATATTAGTGAGTTTCAGCTTTGAGTTATTGAAAATTATCAGAGGAATTTCACTTGTGCTGGAATCATTAGATTTTTTAAATAGGTTTAAGTTATTAAAAGATACATTAGAGCTATCATGCTCCAGATTAATAGAGGTATCATTGATAGTAAATTCATTGATAGATATCTTTCCTATTTTTAAGCTATTTGCTATATCAATTTCTAATTCACTAGTAGGTGCATTTAGAATAATTTGATTTCTATCATTAGTAAGGTTTAAATTTTTTATCAATATTTTTGGCTTTATACCTGACCATAGAATATCAATTGAATCAATTTTAGATTTTACATCTAATCTTTTATCTAATTGAGACTCAATACTTTGAATTATTTCCTCATCGAATGATTTTACATTTTCAGTATAAATAATTACTGTGGTTATAAAGAGAAAGCTAACTAAAACTATATTAAAGAATATATTTGAAATATTCTTCATATTTAAATCATGTTTTCATTATTCAAACTTTCATCCCATAATTTTTCTAGAGAGTAAAACTCTCTAGTATCTGGATGCATTACATGCACTAAAACATCACCGAAATCAATTAAGATCCATTCTGATTTTGAATAGCCCTCTATTCCTATAGGTTTGATTTTAGTTTTTTTTAATTTCTTTATGATATTGTCAGATATTGACTTTACATGTCTCGTAGATCTTCCTGATGCAATTATCATTGTATCTGTCACGGAAGATTTATCTTTTACGTTCAGTGAAATAATATTCTCTGCTTTAAGATCTTCAAGAATCAAGTTAATTTCCTTATTAAGAATCATTTATATAATCCTTTTTCTTTTATATAGCTACTGTTATCATTTGATACATATTCGTCAATAGATTGATTTAAGTTTACTAATGAGCGTACCATTGTAGATGACAAATGAGATTTTTTTTTGTCAGAAAAATGTATTTTTTTTGATTTTGTGTCATTAAACAAACAAATATTCTCTTCAATAAAGTTTCTTATGTGATTTATATTATCATAGTTAATAATATTATCTCTACTTAGTATAATAATATTTACCAAATTTAATATTTCTTCATACTTATGCCATTGAGTAAACGAGTTGAAATTATCCTCACCTATAATCAGCCGTAAATTTGTTTCTGGGTAAGCTTTACCAAAATAGTTTATAGTATCAATCGTATAGGAAACTTTGTCAGAACGACATTCAAAATCATCTACTACAAGACTATCATGATTATATGTTGCATTTTTTAACATTTTTATTCTATCAATAGCTGACGCGATAATTTTTTTACCTACAGGGGAAGTTCCTGTAGGAACATAAACAATTCTTTTTAATTTATAATCATCTAAGATGCTTAGCGGTATGCTTATATGTGCATTATGTACGGGATCGAAAGACCCTAAATATAAACCTATATTCGATTGTTTAATTTTTTATAGCTCCTTTACTATTGACAATATATTTCAAGTTTGTCAAACCTTCTAGACCAACAGGGCCTCGAGCATGTATTTTATCAGTACTAATGCCAATTTCTGCACCTAATCCATATTCATATCCATCAGCAAACCTTGTGGATGTATTTATCATCACAGAACTTGAGTCGACTCCTCTAAGAAATTTTCCTTGGGCTGATTTATTTTTAGAGATAATAGAGTCTGTATGCCGACTACCATATTTTTCTATATGGGCTATGGCTTCATCTATATTTTTAACAATTATTACAGAAATCACTGGTCGCAAGTACTCTTCATACCAATCGGCTTCTTTGGCTAAGATAGCTCCATCAAAAATATTTTTTGTTTTCTTACATCCTCGAATTTCTACCTCAAGATTATTTAATTCTTTAAGGATTTTTTTTATGTAAGAGTTTGGAAAGCTTTGATGAAAGATTAAAGATTCTGCAGCATTACATACTCCATATCTTTGAGTTTTAGAATTAAGTGTACAGCTCATTGCTGTTTTAAAGTCTGCTTCTTTATCTATGTACACATGACAATTTCCATCAAGGTGTTTAATCAATGGTATTTTCGACTCTTCAGAAATTTTCTTTATGAGCCCCTTACCTCCTCTTGGAATTATTACATCTATATACTCATCCATATTAAGAAGCTCGCTAACAGCTAGTCTCTCTGTTATTTTTATAATTTGAACCAAATCTGTAGGCACGTTACATTCAATAAGCGAATCCTTAATTATTTTAGCTAAAATTAAATTACTGTTTATAGCTTCACTACCCCCTCTTAGGATAATACTATTAGCAGATTTAAGTGCTAATCCTGCAGCATCAATTGTAACGTTAGGTCTAGATTCATAAATCATTGCAATAACGCCTAGAGGGACCCTCATCTGTTCAACAATAATTCCGCTTGGTTGTTTAGATTTATTAATTTTCTTAAATAAGTTGTCGGGTATCGATTTGATCTTAACAAGCCCATCAACCATTGATAGAACTCTTTTCTCATTAATTAATAATCTGTCTATAAGCGAGTCAGATAATTTATTTTCTTGTGCTGCCCGTATGTCAATTGCGTTATTTTTTATTATCTGAGCACTGTTATGTTTAAGGTTTTTTATTATAGAATTAATAATATGAACTCTATCTTTGTTTGAAAGGGTTCTGGCTATTCTAGATGCCTTAAGAGAATTTAAACATACCCTTTTAATATATTTTTTGATTTGTATTTTATTCATACATGCACATCATTATTCATCATATTAGAAAATAAATCATTAAAACTTACCCATGAATTTGAATTCTTGGAATTATACTTAGCATTGATATCTATATTAATTATCTTCTTCAGAGCCATCAATAATGATTCTGATTCATAAAAACTAGCAGCATGATTATATTTAGCTAGAAGAAAATTTGGTATATAAGGTTTATTACTTAAGTTCTTTACAGAGTATATTTTTTCAACCTCTAAGTTTGCCAAAAATATTATATAAGTTAGAGATACAGATGTGTTTTGAAGATATTGACTTACATTTAAAAACCCCGCTAGATTTTTTTTAAGTATCATATCGATAAGATCATATTCATTATATTTTGAGTCTTGAGTGACGATAGTATCATTTTTATCCTCTAGGAAACTTTTTTGATAAATAATTTGTGATATTGATAGGCTGTTATTAATATTTGATTTTATCAAGCCATCTACAAATGCTTCATCATTGCAAATATCATGTCTCTTACATTTATTTTTTATCCATTGCTTTAGCAGATTTCCTTGAAGTTCATAAATTTCAATCACACATCCATTCTTACTGATGTCTTTATAAAATTTTGTGTTTTTAAATGATGATTGTTGTCTATCAACTTTAATTAGTATTCTATTAGAATTCTTTTGGTTTGATATTGTTTGAAGGAATTTTTTTAATAATAACGGAATTGTACTAGAAGTGACATTAATAGTAATAATTTTCTTTTCATCAAATAGCGATTGCTCATAAAAATTATTAGTAATATTCTCAGTTTGAGAATCATCATCAACCACATAATTTGTTCTTACAAAAGCATGCTTTCTATAAAAACTGATAATATCATGTTCGATTTCGTTGCTAATATTTCTAGGATTTCCATGAATAACAAATAATTGCGATTCATCTTGCACAGGTAGCTTTTTAAATTTTACATAATCAATTATCATTAGGTGAATTATACTACATTACATTATATGAATAGAAACAAAAAAAATCGAGTTGGATTCATCGGCCTCGGTATTATGGGAAAACCTATGGTGATGAACCTACTAAAAGCCGGGATGGATATTTATTTTTATGCCAGAAAGAAAAGTATCATTCGGGAAATAGAAGAATATGGAGGCAAATATATTCCTAAAATATCAGATATACCTAACTATGCAAATATCCTGATAACTAATCTGCCAAAGACTAGTGACGTTGAAAAAATAGTTACTGGTAAGGATGGCTTAATGAAGAACTTGAATCAAAATAGTATAGTCATAGATATGAGCACAATATCTCCAGAAAAAACAAAACATATAAATTATTTGCTTGAAAAAAAAGGTTCATTTTTTCTAGATGCTCCTGTTTCAGGCGGGGAAGTAGGGGCAATATCTGGAAAATTATCTATCATGGTAGGAGGAAGTAAGAAGGGATTTAACCGAGTAAAAAATATTTTATCAATAATCGGGGAAAAAATCACATACATAGGAGAAAGCGGATCGGGTCAAATCTGCAAAGCATGTAATCAGATTTTAGTTGCCCAAACAATACAATCTATTAGTGAAATCATTACTATAGCAAAAAAATCAAAAATTAATCCATCGATTATAAGGGCTGCCCTATTAGGTGGATATGCAAATAGTAAAATATTGGAAATACATGGGAATAGAATGATAAAGTCGGACTATAAGCCAGGTTTTAAATTATCATTACATAACAAAGATTTAAAAATTGCCAAGACACTAGCTAAACATCTTGGTCTTTCTCTTAAGAGCCTAAATAGAACACAAAAGTTAATGGACTCAGCTGAAAAAGAGGGCTTATCAGACCTAGACTCATCTGCTATACACTCTATATTAGAAAAAACTTATAAATAATCATTAAGATTTTAGGATTTATATACTATAATGCCGACATGATATCTAAATATGAAAAATTATATAGGAAACTTAATGTCACACCTACTAAACAGAGGCTTGACTTAGCACATTTAATTTTCGCAAAAAAACAACACTTCACAGCTGCTGAGCTAATTAAACTGGCTGAAAAAAATAATTTAAATATATCAATGGCAACTGTGTATAACACACTATCGCTTTTGGAGGACAAAGGAATGCTTAAAACGATTAACATAGATAATGAACTAAAATTTTACGATACTAACTTAGAAAATCATCATCACCTTTATAATACAACTATGAGCACATTGACTGATATAGCTCATGATAAAGTTATATTTGCTGAATTACCTGAATTACCAAAAAATCTTGAAATTGAAAGCACTGAACTTTTGATTAAAGCTCATAACAAGTAGATAATTAATTACTTGATAAATCCCCCACAAGATTACTTCTAGTATATGAATTTAGCTTAACCTTTTTACAATAATCTGGATGATCCACACCTACTTCAACATCTTGACTAGATAAAAACTCTGTAATTTGATCTTGGTTAAACTGAAAACGTAAAAAATGTACTGCTGACGTCTTATCATCAGTACTTCTATCAAGATCCTCATCTGCATAGGCATATATTTTTTCACCACCAAACGATATCCATACATTATTTTCTATATCATGTAATTTTAATAACATCTTTTTACGCTCCTCTACATCAGGAAACATTATCAACATCGTTGCTTTAAAGTTATTCCCGTCAGGAATTAATGGATTATATGCATCTATTTCCTCTTGGATTTCACTTTCACTATATATTTTTTCTATTCTTAACATTTCTTGTACTTGATATTTAATTGTTTTAAAATCCTCAAAAATAAGAACTAAATTATCTCCTATAGACAGAGTTCTATTTTTTTTATGCTCTATTACCTCTTTTTTGAGGGCATCTCTATGCTTATCATATTGCTCCAAACTATATAAATCTGAAATTTTAAGCTTCATGATGATATACCATATGCTTTTTTAATTAAGCTGATTGGATGTTCAGGCGTGTGAATATTTCCTAATGAATTCTCAATGTGATGTGCTGCAAGGGAACAATCACTTGTAAAGCTATCAAAATTCGCACTCTTAAAAGCTTTTGTGATAGGTCTTGCAATCTTGATAGCAATATCATGAGTTTCAGATTTTACTCCATAGGTTCCATCATGACCAGAACATCTTTCAATAGCATTCACAGTTGTGCCAGGTACTAACTCTAGAATTTTTTTTGTAAGCATGCCAATGTTTTGAACTCTCTGATGGCAAGCTACTTGATATGAGACATCGCCTAATTTATTTTTGAAGTTCGTATTTAAATGACCTTCAGTGTTTAAAAGATTCAAAAACTCGAAGGGGTCTCTGAAAGAATGTGCTATCTTAATTAAATTTTTTTCATTTGGAAAAAGAAGAGGCAATTCTTGTTTATACATCAGCACACAGGAAGGTATAGGAGCGATAATATAATAGCCTTTATCAACAAACTTTATAAATTTTTCTATATTTTTTTTCATCATTTTTTCAACAAGCCTTATATCCCCTAGCTCTAACTTTGGCATACCACAACAGTTATCATGCTCTATTATTTCAACAGAAATATTATTATGTTTTAAAACATCATAAAAATCTTGTATCACATTTGGTTCATTATAATTGTGATAGCATGTCGTAAATATGGCTACTTTGTATTCAGAAGAATTAACTACATGTGATAATTTTAGACTCTTTGCTGTCTTAGAAACAAATTGAGGTAATTTAGCTTTTTCATGAATGCCAAAAAATTTACTAAGAGCTTTTCTAAACAATGAAACTCTGTTTAATAGATTTACTAGGCTTGATAATATGACTTTTGAAAATATTTTCCCAATGTTGTCGGTAGATGTTAATAGTCTATCCCTGAGTTTTATTTTATTTTTTGAATGTTTAATTGCTTTGCCTCGCAGCATTAAGTGTGGAAAATCTATCTCCCACTCATGTGGAGGAACATATGGGCATTTTGTCATGAAGCACAAGTCGCACATATAACAATGATCTATTACTGAATCAAATTCTTGATATGAAACTCCATCTACTTCAAAAGTTTCTGACTCATCAATTAAGTCAAACAGAGTTGGAAAAGAATTGCATAGACTTACACATCTTCTGCAACCATGGCATGCGTCTGCTATCCTGCGCAGTTCTTCTTCAAATACAGTCTCGTTTAGAAAATCAGGGTTTTTCCAGTCAATTACATGTCTGGTAGGTTTCTGTAAACCACCCTCAGAGCTTTTTTTAGCATTTACAATTCCCATTATTTCCCTGCTATGTTACGTGGGTGGCTTAAAGCTCACCCACGAAAAAACATATATTTAAGAAATTGACTCTAATGCTTTTGTGAATCGATTAGCATGAGATCTCTCAGCTTTTGCTAATGTTTCAAACCAATCAGCTATTTCATCATGGCCTTCATCCCTTGCTGTTTTAGCCATACCAGGGTACATATCTGTATATTCATGTGTCTCGCCTGCTATAGCAGCTTTAAGATTCTGAACACTATCTCCAATAGGCTCGCCTGTTGCTGGATCACCACATTCTTTCTCAAGATATTCTAAATGTCCATGCGCATGGCCGGTTTCGCCCTCTGCTGTTGAACGAAAAACAGTTGCGATATCATTTTGCCCTTCTACATCAGCTTTCGCTGCGAAGTAAAGATAACGTCTATTAGCCTGCGATTCCCCAGCAAATGCATCTTTTAAATTTTGTTCGGTTTTTGACCCCTTTAAACTCATCATGTTCTCCCAAATGATTTATTTAGAATGATTCTAAATTTATAAAATATATAAGTCAATAATTTTCTGTTAATATAGCGATATGATAATAATCCTTGTTATCTGTGAGAGAGTAATTTGAATAATATAATCTTTTCATTATATAAGAAAATTGCTTTTCTGGGAGATCCAGAGAAAGTTCACAATGTATCACTTTTCTTTCTAGAATATATTTATCGGAGTTACCTTGGTAAGATTTTTCATGCAAATATTAGTTCGAAAAAAACAAAACAATTTAACATACTATTCGATAATCCTATTGGATTAGCTGCGGGATTTGATAAAAATGCCGATTATTTAAACTTTATCTCTAACATTGGGTTTGGCTTTGTTGAAGTAGGTACATTAACTCCTAAACCACAATTGGGTAATCCAAAGCCAAGGGTGTTCAGGCTAATTAAAGAGAGAGCTATAATAAATCATTTAGGGTTTAATAATAAAGGTATTGATTATGCTGTAGAAAAAATAAAAAAATATAATCGTAATATACCTATTGGAATAAACATCGGTAAGAATGCTACAACTCCCATAAATAATGCATTTAGAGACTATGAATATTGTCTTAGAAAAGCGTATGCCGTAGCAGATTATATTACTCTTAATATATCTTCTCCAAATACAAAAGATTTGAGAGATTTACAATCAGAACAAAATATAAAAGATTTTCTTTATTCGATTAAAAATCTTCACAGTAATTTAAAAAAAGTATATAAAAAGCATACTCCACTTGTTGTAAAAATAGCTCCTGATGTCAATAGTGATACTATTCAAAGCCTTGTTCGTTTAGTTAATCATTTTGATGTCGATGGGATAATCTGCACTAATACTACTATAGATAAATCAAATTTAAATTATCAGACAAAAAGTCTTCAAGGCGGACTAAGCGGTAAACCATTATATGAGAAATCGAATAGAGTGCTAAGCGAAGTGTCTAATATTTTAGATAGTGAAAGAACACTTATCGGCGTAGGAGGCATTGATTCTGCTGAAAGTGCTGAGGAAAAATTCTCATTAGGTGCAGATTTATTACAAATATATACTGGACTAGTTTATGAAGGTCCAAATTTACTCAAAAGAATTTTAAAAAGTTGAATTATTCAGGTTTCCATACGCCATAAGCATCATCTCTGGAATTACTTTCTGGTATCTGATTTTCAGAGGAAGAGGACTGCTGTTCGTATACATACTGGGTAAACTCGATGAGTTGTTTAAGAATATCATCTTTATCTTTTTTAGGAATCTCAGCAGTAGCTACAATAGAACCAACGACAGCCGAAAGATACTGAGAAGCTAATATCGGATCTTCATTTTTTGGTTCATAATCAACTAGAACCTTTTGTAGACCTTTCAATAATTCTGGTTTTAATACTATTTCTGTCATAAATATTTAAACAAAGTATATTATAATCGGTATGTATGCAAGATAAATCTACATTGTCTATAAAAACTTTTGATGTTGGGCCAATGCTAAATATTATTTATCTTATATGGAATAAAAAAACAAAAGAAGCTGCGTTGGTCGATCCTGCATGGGATTTGAAAGATGTTTTAAATTTCATTAGTGATAACAATCTTATTTTAAAAAATATCTTGTTAACACACAGCCATCACGATCATGTTAATTCAATTGATTTATTACTGGAAAAATATGATTTACCTATCTACATACATAAAAAAGAAGCAGATTTCTGGAATAAAAAATATGATAATTTAATTACCATTCACTCTGAAGATAAAATATATTTAGGTAAATCATACATATCATCTATTCATACACCAGGACACACTCCAGGGTCATGTTGTTATTATTTTGATAAAAACCTAATTGCAGGAGATACCCTATTTGTTTTTGGGTGTGGCAGATGTGATTTACATGGCGGAAATCCTGAAGAAATGTTCAAATCATTAAAAAAATTAAAAGATAATCTTGATAAAACAACTATTATCATGCCTGGACATAATTATTCTATTAAGAGACAATCAACTTTAGATGAGGAAATATCTGGTAATCCTTTTTTCAGTTTTAATAACTTAAGAGATTTTATAAAATATAGAATGCACGACCATGATAAAACTAGAGAAGAACCATACTCTCCTTTGACTAAGAGTTAGATTTTAATGCTGATTTAAACTTATATACTAACCTTCTAACTATAGTTCTGTCTATATTATCATTTGCAATTTTCTCTCTTTCTTTCGTACCTTGCATTTGTTCTTCATTAAAATCATATGAAGCACTTGCTTTGATAGTTTCAATAATTTTATTTTTTTCAGAAAATATAAATTGATATTTAAGTACTTTACTAATCTCATACTCATCAACTCTTCCTGATGAATTAACTGATAATTGCCTTTTGCTGCTCGTTATACTTATAATTTTTATAGCAGGATACTCAGAAACATTGGACTCTTTATCTACGGTTAGTTTTTGTTCTAATATTTTTGATATGCTACTTCGATTATCTGCTATTATCCTGACACTATCCAATCCAATTGAGTCTACTGAACCTCTTAATTGATAGCCACAAGAAGCTAGAAAAAAAGATAAAGACAGAAAGAATATGAATTTGTTATATGTTTTCATTTAACTACTAAATTAACCAGTTTATTTGGAATATATATTTCTTTAATTATCTTTGAGTTAGTTATGTATTCTTTAATTTTTGTATCATTCTTGACGTGCATTAAAATTTCTTCCTTATTCAATCCGATATTAACATTTAATTTGCTTCTAAGTTTACCATTAATCTGTATTATTATCTGAATTTCCTGATTATCTTCAACACCCTCATACTTCTTAGGCCATTCCGGATTTAGCGCATGTTCCTTATTAAATTCCAATAATATTGCATAACTAATGTGCGGTGTAATTGGATATAAAAGTTTTGCGATTGTATCAATGCACTTAAACGCAACATCTTTGCTTATGGTATTTGCCTCGTGAAATTTAGATAATTTATTATTAAGCTCCATAATTGCAGCTATAGCTGTGTTATAAGCTTTTCTGTCGAATATATCTACTGTCACTTTTTCTATTGTTTCATTATGTTTAATTAATAATTGATTATTATCTTTATCATCATCGGAATATTCAGAAGATAAAATTGAATATGATAACTTCCACAGCCTTTTAAGAAACTTAAAGCCACCTTCTATTGCTGTATCTGACCATTCAAGATTTTGCTCAGGTGGGGCAGCAAAAAGGATAAATAGCCTAATTGTATCAGCTCCATATTTTTGAATTATCTGGTCTGGGTCAATTGTATTTCCCTTAGATTTTGACATTTTAGCACCATCTTTTAGCACCATGCCTTGAGATAATAATGACTTAAAAGGTTCATCATTATCTACAATACCCTCATCTTTTAATAATTTATAAAAAAATCTTGCATACAGAAGATGTAAAATAGCATGCTCTATGCCACCTACGTATTGATCTACAGGTAACCATGATTGCAATTTTTTATTAAACAATTCTTTTTTATTTTTTGGATCTAAAAATCTTAGGTAATACCATGATGACTCAAAGAATGTATCAAATGTATCTGTCTCTCTTATCGCATCTGCACCAGTGTGTGGACATTTGATATTCTTCCATTTCTTATTCTTATCAAGTGGATTCCCATCCCCACTTAATTCTATATCTTTAGGAAGCTCTACAGGAAGATTCTCAAGTGGAACAGGGCGTACAGTACCATCTTTCAAATAATATACTGGTATAGGACAACCCCAGTATCGCTGACGTGAAATACCCCAATCTCTTAACCTGAAAGTAGTTACTGATTGACCAATTTTGTTGTCAACACAATGCTTTGTAATTTCTTCTTTAGCTGTCTCACTATCTAATCCATCAAAAATACCTGAGTTTACTAGAGTACCTTTTTCTAAAAATGGTAAATCTTTATCGTCATTTTTATCCTCAATTACCTGAACTATCTGAATATTGAATTTTTTAGCAAATTCGTAATCTCTTAAATCGTGCGCTGGTACTCCCATTACTACCCCTGTTCCATATGTATCTATTACATAGTTAGTTATCCAAATAGGAATTCTTTTATTAGATATGGGATGTTCACAGTAATGGTCTGTAAATATACCATCTTTATCTAATTTGGCTGCTGATTCTTCAGACAGCTTATTTTTTTGATATTTTGAAATGAATTCCTTAATTTTTTGTTTTTTTTCAGATAGATCTTTCGATAGTGTATGATTTATTCCAATAGCGATATATGAGACGCCAAGTAGAGTATCGGGCCTTGTTGTAAATGCAGTATACACAGAATTTTCTTCTTTAGATTTAAAATTTATATTTAAACCCTTCGACTTTCCTATCCAATTCTTCTGCATAATCTTTACAGATTCTGGCCAATCTTTAAGCTTATCTATATCCTCAAGCAACTGATCTGCATAATCTGTAATCTTTAAGAACCATTGGGGGATTTCTTTGCGCTCTACTACTGCCCCTGATCTCCAACCTTTGCCATCAATAACCTGCTCGTTTGCTAAAACAGTTTTATCGACTGGATCCCAGTTTACCTCAGAGAGTTTTCTATAGACAAGGCCCTTTTCAAGAAGTTTGATGAAAAACCACTGCTCCCACTTGTAATACTCAGGGTCTGCTGTAGAAATTTCATTATCCCAATCATATAATATTCCAATATTTTTAAGTTGATTTTTCATATGAATAATATTTTTTTTTGTCCACTCCTCTGGATGAACATTATTTTTGATTGCTGCATTTTCTGCGGGTAATCCAAAAGCATCCCAGCCCATAGGTTGAAATACATTTTTCCCAATCATTTTATTCGATCTTGCTATTACATCGCCAATAGTATAATTTCTTACATGCCCGATATGTAATTTCCCACTTGGATATGGAAACATACTCAGTACGTAGTACTTATCATCACTATTCGCAAGTTTTTTATCAGATGACGCGTCTTGGCTCCATATAGTTTGGATAGATTGTTCAATTTCTTTTGGATGATAGTCTCTTTTCATGACTTTTTCTTATCTAGTTAATCTCATGGCGAGCAATGACAAAAATAGTAACATCAAAATCGATTTATCTCCATATTGAGCGTATATTGATAGGCTATTATTTATAGGAACATTTCCAGTAATAGTACCTTCAGTGTTATTAGGTATATAATCAACCACTCTCCCATTATTATTTATAACAGCACTAATACCAGTATTTGTTGCTCTTAATATAAATCTATTAAATTCAAGTGCTCTAACTTGTGAAATTTGTAGATGTTGATAAGGTGCTAATGTGTTTCCAAACCAGCTATCATTGCTGATATTTATAATAAGCTCTTTGTCATCATCAGAGTTTACTAAATTTGAAAAAGTACTCTCGAAACAGATCACAGGTATTAATTTTGCATCTTTAAAATAAATATTCTTTTGATTATCACGCCCATGGTTTAGATTTGAAAGAGGAATGTCTAAGGCCTCAGCCAGCTCGATGAAGTTATTATACCATGGGGTATATTCACCGAAGGGAACTAATTTTCTTTTATTATAAATTTTAATATCCTCGCTGAAAAAGACCATGCTGTTAAAAAATTTATCATTCTTTCCAGTAAAAAGTCCTGTAACTATAATTTTATCTTTGTTAGTAAAATTTTTCATTTTTTTGTAAAGTGGATTATTTTTCGTAAGATTATATGGCAATATTGTTTCTGGAAAGATAATGAGATTACTTGATATTTTTTGATTCAAAAAATCTATGTACTTTAGCTGAATATCGTTATGCTTTTCTCGATTGTATGAATCTTCTGGATAAATATTTGGTTGATACATTGTAAAGCTAATATTTTCGCTTTGGTTAGCTACTTTATCTAGAGTGGAAACTGGAAATAAATAATACATTAGCAAAAAAAGTGTTATGGGAATTATATATATCTTTGTTTTATATACATAGCATTTAAATACAACAGCGGATATGAATATAACAATATATGTTACTGCAAAACTTCCAAGAATAGGATACACAATATTAAATATAGTTTCAGTTTGCGAGTGTCCTACCAGGAGCCATGGAAAACCACCAAATATCGATGACTTAATAAATTCAACAGCAACAAATAAAATGGAAATTATATTAATATTAGATAGTTTATTTTTTGTAATAGGGTTATGAAAAAGACCAACTAAAGCATAAGGCAAACTTATAAGTAAAATAAAAATTATTGTAATAAGAGAACTTCCTAAATAATCTAAAGATCCATAATTAAATAAGGACTGACTTACCCAAGATACTCCAATGAGATGTATCATGAATGCATAATAGAATAAATATAAAGCTTTTTTTTTGAATGTTAGTTTTTCAATCGTTATGAACAATATTATTAATGATATAAAAATTAATATTTTATAATCAAATGGAGAATAGGCTAATACATAAAGCAATGCAGATAAGAATAAATAAATTAAATTCAACTGATTTGCTTTTCTTTCTTAATGGTTAATTGAATACGATTAATTTTTTTTGAATCTGCCGACAAAATTGTAAATAAAAAATTGTCTATTTCAATCAACTCTTGTTTTTTTGGAACTTTTTCAAATTTATTTACAAGATATCCTCCAATTGTCTCTATGTCTTCATCAATCAATGATGACTTAAATTTATCATTAAAATCATCAATTGTAAGTAAGGCGTCTATTATATATTTATTACTTGCTTGATTAATTATTAATTCTTTTGTTGAAACATCATGCTCATCATCTATTTCACCTATTATTTCTTCAATCAAATCCTCGAGAGTAACAAGTCCAGATACATTACTATGTTCATCAATAATTATAGCTATGTGATTTCTGCTTGCTTTGAAATCGTTCAATAAAACATTCAATCTTTTGCTTTCAGGTATAAAGGTTGCTGGACGAATATAATCATTTAAGTCAAACTCATCAGCAGTATTAATTTGATTTTTTAGTAAATCTTTAGCATGAAGTATTCCTATTATTTCATCTAATTTACCGTTAACTACAGGAAACCTTGAATGTCCAGAGTCTATAACTTTTGTTATTACATTATTTAATTCCTCATTTACATCTATTGCTATTACGTGTGGCCTTGGAATCATGATTTCTCTTACAGGTATCTCAGAAACACTAAATACTCCAAGTATCATTTGGAAAGAATCTTGACTAATAAGGTTATCTCTTGTTGCGCTTTCTAAAAGAGATATTAAATCTTTTTTATCTTTTGGTGTATCTACCAACAGATTCTTTATCTTATTAATCCAATTGTCTTTAACTTCTGACATAAGGATTAGTATATTTCATGTTAGATAGTAATTTAATTTCCATATCTTCCATATTTATTTGATTCTCTTTTGTATGATGATCATAACCTTGGAGATGCAACATAGAATGCACAATCATATGCGCCCATCTTGAATCTGAACTAAATCCAAAATTTTTTGCTTCTTTATTTATTATTTCCGGGCAAAGTATTATATCTCCATTGATAATTTTATAATCTTTATATGTAAATGTAAGAACATTTGTAGGCTTATCCTTATTAAGAAATCTTTTATTCAGCGTTCTCATTCGTCGCTTCCCAGCGAAAATAATATTCACCTGTGAAACTACATTTTTTATCAAACCCATTAA
>TARA_B100001113_G_scaffold161960_2_pt1 | contig 21518 bp, 19 predicted proteins | sample TARA_B100001113 | Tara Oceans TARA_B100001113 (sample SAMEA2622402) | marine metagenome | biome: marine biome (ENVO:00000447); feature: deep chlorophyll maximum layer (ENVO:xxxxxxxx); material: "saline water (ENVO:00002010), including plankton (ENVO:xxxxxxxx)" | depth 50 m | reverse complement strand
TAATGTGCTGTTTATATCTACAAATATTATGGAAGAAGATCCTGTTGCTAACGCAATATCAGATATCAAAAATAAATTTGGTGTATTACATATTGCTGTAAATTGTGCAGGCACAGGATATCCTGGAAGAATATTGGGCAAAGAAGCTCCTCATCCTTTAGATGCTTTTAAATTTATAATTAATTTAAATTTAGTTGGAACATTCAATGTTATGAGACTTGCTGCAGAATTAATGGATAAAAATGAATCTGATGACAATGGTGAGAAAGGAGTAATAATTAACACAGCTTCTATTGCTGGCTATGAGGGACAAATCGGTCAATCTGCTTATAGCGCATCTAAAGCAGGCGTAATTGGTCTAACATTAACGGCAGCAAGAGATTTAGCAAGACATGCAGTAAGAGTTTGTACTATAGCACCAGGTATATTTGATACACCCCTAATGCAATTGGCTCCTGATAAGGTGAGAGAACCTTTATTAGAATCTACTCAATTTCCTCATAGATTTGGTAAACCCTATGAGTTTGCAGAGCTTGCTATTCATATCGTTGAAAACACTTATTTAAATGGAGAGACGATTAGGCTTGATTCTGCAATGAGAATGAAGCCTAGATAAATTACTGGACTGAAACCCAGTATGTAGCAGCAATCACTGCAACAATGATTAAGAACAATATGACTTTAGCATCGCTTTTGCTATCCATATTATCTTCTTTTGATTCATAGTACTCTTTGTAATCATCTTTCATAATTATTCTCCATGTTGAATCACAACTCTACCTATTTGATCGCCAGCTAAAATTTTATTAACTTCATTACCGATATTATCAATTTTAACTGTTTTCGTTTGATGAGTTAAATCTAATGACCATTGACTTGCTAACAGATTCCATAATTCAGTTTTTAGATTGAGAGATGATTCTGCTGAATCAATTCCTGATAATTGAATTCCTCTTAATATGAAAGGAAAAACAGATGAAGTAAACTTTATACCGCCTACATTACCACAACAGGAAACAACACCTTGGGGTGAAATCATTGAAATTATTTTTGATAACATTTCACCTCCAACAGTATCAACCGCAGCAGAGTAAATCGCTTTATCTAGAGGTTTGATAGGTTCAGACATGTATTTTTTTCTAGAAATAATTTTTGAAGCTCCCATTTTATTTAAGATATTAATTTCAGTCTCTTTTCCAGTGATAGCATCAACTTCAAAACCTAACTTAGATAATAAACCTATTGCAATTGAACCAACCCCACCTGTTGCTCCTGAAACCAATACTGGAAGATCAGCGGTAACATCGCCATCAACAATTTTTTTTACACATGCGGCAGCTGTAATACCGGCTGTTCCATAACTCATCGCGTTATAATGAGACAAATTAGTGGGTGATTTTAGAACCCATTTTTCTGGAAGATGAACAACTTCACCAAAGCCACCATTTTCAGCCATACCAATTTTATATCCTGTTGCAATTACATTATCTCCTTTTATGAATTTTGATGAAGAGGATTCTATGACCTCTCCAGCAACATCTATACCTGGTACAAATGGATAGGACTTTACAACTCCTTTTGCTCCAGAGGCTGCTAAAGCATCCTTAAAATTTAAAGATGAATTATGAACTCTTATAAGGACTTTTCCTTCTTCAAGTTTTGGAATAGTAAATTCTTTCACCGAGCCATGAAACACACCATCACTTTCCTCTACCATGAAAGCCTTATATTTCATCTTATTTTTCTGATAGATACTTCTCAGCATCAAGAGCGGCCATACAACCAAATCCTGCTGAAGTTACTGCTTGACGATATATTTGATCTGAGACATCTCCAGCAGCAAAAACACCTTCAACTGAGGAACTTGTAACAGATCCATTTAAACCAGATTTTATAATAATATAACCATTATCCATATCGAGCTGCCCATCAAATATTTCAGTATTAGGCTTATGACCTATGGCTATAAAAACGCCCATTACATCTCTGTGAATTTCATCACCCTGATTATCTAATTTAATACCAGAAACACCCATATCATTTCCAATAACTTCTTTTAATTGCGAATTCCATAAGATTTCAATGTTTCCAGCTTTTTCTTCTGCAAATATTCTATCTTGAAGTATTTTTTCAGCTCTCAACTCATCCCGCCTATGCACTAGATAAACTTTTGAACAAATCCTAGAAAGATATAACGCCTCTTCAGCTGCTGTATTTCCTCCCCCGATAACTGCAACCTCTTGATCTTTATAGAAAAAACCATCACATGTAGCACATGCAGAAACTCCTTTGCCTAAAAATTCTTTTTCAGATGGAAGCCCTAAGTACATTGCGCTAGCACCTGTTGCAATAATTAAAGAATCACAACTATATTTTGATGTGCCAGATAACTCAAAGGGTTTAACTGATAAATCTACCTCGTTTATGTGATCATTGATAATCTCAACATCAAATTGTTGTGCGTGTTTTTTCATTCTATTCATAAGATCTGGACCCTGCAGTCCATCACTATCCCCAGGCCAGTTCTCAACATCTGTTGTTGTCGTAAGTTGACCGCCTTCTTGCATACCTGCAATAATTATTGGATTTAATCCTGCTCTTGCTGCATAAATACTTGCAGCATATCCAGCTGGACCTGAGCCCAAAATTATTAATTTGTTATGATTGTCCGACATGAATGAAATTATAATTGAATATAAACAAATTGTTATGGTTTATGCCTATAATTACAACAATAATTAAATAAATTAGTTAAATGCCACCATATATAAAAAATACACTGCTGAATTTTTTTAGTTTTTTTCTTATAGCATTTTGCCTATATATATTTATTTCCTTAATTTCATATGACATATCTGATTCAGGTTTTTTTAACAAAAATTCTTCTGAAACAATTCAAAACTTAGGTGGGCCATTAGGAGCATCAATATCAGATTTTTTATATACATTAATAGGGTATGGTGGTTACGTAGTTTTATTAATAGGTTGTATATGGTCAATACAACTACTTTTTTATGAAGATTCTAATAACTCATTCACAAAAGTAGTCGTTAGAATCGCTAGTTCAATATTTTTTATAATATGTTTTTGTTCTATTGGAGACTTGTACTTTGGTAATAATTTTGGAGGCATTATCGGCAATAATGTTTTTTCTTCAATATCATCAGTCATTGGGAATATAGGATCACTGATATTTTTATTTATTTTATTAATCCCGGCAACATCTTTATCTTTTAACTTTTCATGGATCGAGATGATGGACAAATTTGGAAATCTTTTAATAACCCTTGGAAGTTATTTTTTAAATCTTATAAGTAGATTTTTTATCAATATAAAAAAACTTATTATTTTAATAACATCAAAATTGAAAGCTATTGTAATAGCTACTCAAAATAATGTTGATAAGAAAAATATTAAAATTAATAAATCAAAACTTAAAAATAAACAAGAAAATGAAGAAAAATTTATTGCACCGCTAGCAAAAACTGCTAATGACGCTAAACAAGCAGATCTTCCCATTCAAAATGAAAATCAATTAAAAGAGGTACCCAAAGAAAAAGATGAAGAGATTAATTTAAAAAAAGAAGAAACAGTTATGCCTAGTACTGAGTTGCTCGATAGGGCGCTTGATGACGGTGGCTCTCTTTCAGAAAATGAATTAAATCAAATAGCATCATTATTAGAAACTAAGTTAGAAGAATTTGGGATACAGGCAACCGTAGAATCAGTTTTGCCTGGCCCTGTTGTAACTAGGTTTGAAATTCAACCTGCTCCAGGAACCAAAGCAAGCAAAATAACAAACATCGCACAAGATATAGCAAGATCTTTATCAGTAAGCAGTGTAAGGGTTGTTGAAGTTATTGATGGGAAGCCTTATGTAGGCGTTGAAATTCCAAATACAAACAGAAAAATGGTTAGATTGACTGAAATTCTTTCCTCTGAAGCTTTTAAATTATCACCTTCAAGCTTAAGTCTAGCCTTAGGTCATGACATATCAGGAAATCCTATAGTGGTTGATTTGGCAAAAATGCCACATTTGCTTGTTGCTGGAACAACTGGTTCAGGTAAATCAGTTGGTTTAAATGCAATGTTGCTAAGCTTACTATTTAAATCAGATCCTGAAAATGTCCGATTCATTCTAATAGACCCAAAAATCCTTGAATTGAAGGTATTTGATGGTATACCTCATTTATTAACACCAGTGATAACAGACATGACTGATGCTTCTAATGCGCTAAGATGGTGTGTAGCAGAAATGGATAGAAGATATAAGTTAATGTCTATGATGGGAGTTAAAAATTTAGCAGGATTCAACAAAAAAATTCAAACAGCAGAAAAAAATGGAAAGCAGATTTTAAATCCTTTAAAAGAACTAGAAGATGAATATCTTGAAGTTTTACCGTCAATAGTTGTCGTTGTTGATGAATTTGCTGACATGATGATGCTTGTTGGAAAAAAAGTTGAACATCTTTTTGCAAGAATTGCACAAAAAGCAAGAGCAGCAGGCATACATTTGATTCTAGCAACTCAAAGGCCTTCTGTTGATGTTATTACAGGACTAATAAAAGCAAATATTCCTACAAGAATAGGATTTCAAGTTTCAACAAAAATTGATTCAAGAACAATTCTTGATCAAGGTGGGGCAGAGCAACTGCTAGGTTATGGAGATATGTTGTATCTACCCCCAGGTGTAGGAGTCCCAATTAGAGTTCATGGAGCATTTGTTGGGGATGATGAGGTTCATAGAGTTGTTGATGATTGGAAGTCTAGAGCTGAACCTAATTATGTAGATGAAATAGTTTCTTCCAATCAAGATACTGGACCTATTCCTGGGTGGTCAGGAACAGAATCAGGGTCTGACGAGCAAGATGAGCTTTATGATGAAGCTGTAAATTTTGTTATTGAATCAAGAAGAGCATCGATTTCTGCAGTTCAGAGAAAGCTAAGAATCGGATATAACAGAGCTGCAAGATTGATTGAAACTATGGAGGAAGCTGGTCTCGTATCAGAAATGAGTTCGAATGGCTCAAGAGAAGTTTTAGTGCCAAAAAGAGATTAAATTGAAAAGCGTATATATTTGTTATCTATTATTTTTAAATTTTTATATTTCTGCAAATCCTGTTGAAGAAATCAACACTTTTTTTGAAAATGATTTGACCTTTATTCAAACAAGTCTAAATAAGATTGATAATACTCTTGACAAATCAACTGGTTCATTCAAAAGAGAATCTGATAATAGCATTAGAGTAGAAATAGAATCTCCATTTAATGAAATATATTTTATAAATAGCAATGGTATAGAAATCCATGATTTAGAATTTAATCAAATTAGAAATATACCTAATGAACAAGTGAGGCAAAATTTTTTTGTGAATTTTATTCTTAATGGATTTATAGACCATACAAAAATAATCGATCAAAAAGTTAAATCATTTATTGTTTATGAAGCTGAAAGAGAATATTACTTTGAGCTTATTAATCAAGATACGCTACAAATTAAATTTAAAGATAATATGGATATTGATAATCTGATTAAATTTTTTAAGAATAATGCTAGTTAATTTGTTTTTAATTGGTATGGGTGGCGCGCTTGGCGCAATATCTAGATACATAATGAATGAATTTTTTATAAATTATTTAACAGTTTCAAGTAATGTAGGAACTTTATTTGTAAATGTTCTTGGTTGTTTTTTTATAGGTCTGCTCTTTGGTTTCGCAATTCCGCTAAAAGATACAACATATTATTTCTTTGCAATTGGCTTTCTTGGATCTTTTACAACTATGTCAGCCTTTTCACACCAAGTAGTTATGATGGGAAATTCAAATCTAATCAATACGCTTTCATATATAATGCTAACAATAATACTGACAATCTTAGCAACTTACATAGGAGCAATGATTTCTAAATAATGTTAGACATAAAAAAATTAAGGGACAACTTCCAGGATGTTAAAACGGCCTTAGAAAAGCGTGGTTATAGTATTGATAAAGATGCTTTTAACTCACTAGATAAAAAAAGAAAAATACTTCAGGTTGACGTAGAAAATCTTCAAGCTGAAAGAAAAAAACTATCGTCAGAGTTTGGAAAATTAAAAGCATCAGGAGCAAGTGTAGAAAAACTAAAAAAAATTATTGAAACAAATAATAATGAATTAGCAACAAAGGATAAGGATTTACAGGTAGTTCTTGATAATATTAATAACTTTTTGTTAGATATTCCTAATATCCCTCATGATTCTGTTCCAAATGGAAAAAGTGAAGATGACAATGTTGTTATCAAAAAATTTGGTACTATAACAACAGATAATACATTAGATCATCTAGAGATAACAAAGAAGATAGATACTGATTTAGCTGCTAAATTAGCAGGTTCCCGATTTTCAGTTCTTAAAGGTAATTTAGCTAAACTTCAAAGATCCCTTATCTCTTTTATGATTGATACAGCTATTAAAAATGGTTATGAAGAATATTATGTACCATTTATGGCCAATAGAGATTCGTTAATTGGTACTGGACAGTTACCAAAATTTGAGGAGGACTTGTTCAAAACCTCAGAAAATTTGTATTTAATCCCAACAGCAGAAGTTCCGTTAACTAATTTGTTCAGAGACAACTTTATAAAAGAAGGTGATTTACCTTTAAAAGTAACATCTCATACTCCTTGTTTTAGATCTGAGGCTGGTAGTTACGGAAAAGATACTAGAGGCCTAATTAGGCAACATCAATTTGAGAAGATTGAGCTTGTTCAAATAACACATCCAGATAACTCAATGCAGTCATTAGATAATCTATTAGCTAATGCATGCGAAATACTAGATTTGCTAGAATTGCCATATCAAGTAATTGAACTATGTACTGGCGATCTAGGTTTTTCATCAGCCAAGACTTTTGACATTGAAGTTTGGATGCCAAGTCAAAAAAAATTCAGAGAAATATCCTCATGTTCAAACTTTACGGATTTTCAAGCCAGAAGGGCAAATATAAAGTATAAAAGTAGTGATGGAAGTAATTATGTCCATACTATTAATGGCTCTGGATTGGCAGTAGGAAGATGTTTGATTGCACTAATTGAAAATAACTATAACGGTTCTGATTCTATAAATATTCCAAAATGTCTTCAGTCATATATTGAAGATGATTTACTGAAGATATAGTGAAAAATACTTCTTTAAAAAAAAGAAATTTGAAAATTCTATTCTCCATAGCTTTTTGTATAAGTTTAAATTTATTGTCTCATGGTAAAGTTGGCTCAATTGAAGAAATATATAATGAAGAAAGAAAGATTGTCTTTCCCGATACTAAAAATTACCATGTAGTTGTAAGTGACCTTCATACTCATTCAGTTTTTTCAGACGGACATGTTTGGCCAAATCTCAGAGTCGCAGAGGCTCTTCTGGATGGGCTTGATTTAATAGCAATTACAGAGCACTTAGAACTACAACCTCATAAATCTGATATTCCTCATCCAGATAGAAATAGAGCATTTGATATCGCTAATAAAGCATCCAAAAGTTCAAATTTAATTGTGATAAATGGAACTGAAGTTACTCGTAAATTTCCACCTGGTCATATAAATGCGGTCTTTATAAAGGACGCAAATAAAATGATAAAAATTGATAGAACTAAACAAGACGAAGTAAATGATTACATTAAAAGCCTGCCTGAAGATTTAATTGAAAACTATAAAAATGATGCTTGGTTAAATGATGGAGTTCTTGCTGCTTTATGGCCCATTAAAGAAACTTTAGAGGAAGCAAGGAAACAAGAAGCTTTTACTTTTTGGAATCATCCAGCATGGTCTTCAGAAAAAGAGAATTCCAAAAAAATATTACATGATATTCATATTGAATTATTTAATGAAGGATTGCTTCACGGCATAGAGGTTGTAAACGGTAAATGGTTTTCAAAAGAGGCTTTCCAAATAGCTCTCGATTATGATTTAACAATCATCGGAACATCTGATGTGCATGGCTTAATAGACTGGGATTATCTTCAAAAACCAAATGGACATAGATCTGTAACTTTAATCTTATCTAAAGAACGAACTGAACAATCAATAAAGGAGTCGTTATTCTCAGGAAGAACCGTTGTTTGGTATAAAAATGAGCTTATAGGCTTGGAAAAAAATGTTAACGAATTGATTGAAGCCTGTCTTAGTATTAAAAAAACTAGTTTTAAAGGTAAAACAAATGTTCTACTTGTAGAGATACAAAATATTTCTGATGTAGAATTTCTTCTACAAGTTAATGATGATAAGTCAATCGAAGACAATGCAAATATATTTAAAGTTCTTCCAAATTCTGTAACATCTATTGAAGTCGGAAATAGTTCTTCTAAAAAAATAGAGCTTAATCTAAATGTTCTTAATGCCCATATATCCCCAAATGTTAACGCGAATATAAAACTGGCAAACTAAATTTTATAAAAAAATTAATTTTGTATTAGTGCTAGATTGTTTTTTGATATATATTATGTAATAGACTAATTTTCACAAATGGGGTGTGACATTATGATTCGGAATTTTTTAAAATTATCTTTACTATCAATCTTTATTTCTCCATTACTAATCTCTCAAGAACTTACTTCAGATATAACAGGATCTGTTGTTTCGTCTGATGGTGCAGTAAGTGGTGCACAGGTTGAAATAACATACGAACCTACCAATACCGTTGTTACTAGAACTACTGATTCTTCGGGAAGATATTCAGCAGGTGGGCTCAGACCTGGCGGCCCTTATACAATTAAAGTAAGCGCTGCTGGTTTATTATCAGACCAAGTAACTACAAGTCTTGTTGTTGGTGAAACTTCTAGGCTATCTTTTGCACTTAAATCATCTGCATCAGTTGATGATGTTGTTGTAACAGCTGAAAGAATAAGTGCAAACGAAGGTCTTGGATTCTCATCGACAATTGATGCTCAAACAATTCAGGAAACACCATCTGTAACGAGAGATATTAAGGACTTAATAAAATTAAATCCATTAGTTTCCTTAGATGATGCTGAAGACGACTATGCAAGTATTTCAATTGGCGGCGCACATCCAAGGAGTAATGATATAAAAGTTGATGGCGTTTCTTTTAATGATGATTTTGGTCTAAATGATAATGGCTACCCATCTCAAAGAAGTCCAATCAATCTGGATGCTATTGAACAAATGTCAGTTAAGGTTGCACCAGCATCTGTTGAATATTCAAACTTTAGAGGCGGTATCATTGAGTTTGTTACTAAAGGTGGTACAAATGAATTTGAAGGAAGTGTTGGATATTATGACAGAGGCGATCAATTCTACGGCGATAAAATTGAAGGTAATAAATACACATTTGATAAAGAAGATACAGCTCAAAGTTTTACCTTTGGAGGACCAATTATCAAAGATAAAGCTTTCTTTTATGTAACTTACGAAGACACAACCGTAACTAATCCAGTTTTATATGGTCCTGCAGGGTCTGGTGCTGCGAATGAACAAGCAATCACTTTGGAACAGGTTGACAGTTTAAGACAATTAACAATTAGTAAGTATGGATGGGATCCCCTTGGTGTTGCATCAACAACAGAGTCCAAGCAAGAAAATACATCTTTAAGAATTGATTATATATTGAATGAAAATCATAGACTAACTTACAACTACAAAAATACAGAAGGCGATCGTTTAAGAGCTAGTGGAAGTAATTCATCTTTTTATTTTGAATCAGCATCATATTTTAAAGGTGAAAAAACAGATACATCAAGTATTCTTTTAGTCTCAGATTGGTCAGACAATTTAATATCAGAAGTCTATTATTCAAATAAATCTACTGATACTAGTCAAGAATCACCAGCTGGTCAAAACGTTCCTAATTTTTATATTGATGACGCATATGGAATGAGAGTTTATTTGGGTGCTGATATTTATAGAAGTGCAAATAAATTAGCTACTGAAACGGATTTCTTGAAAGCGAAGTTAACTTACTATAACGGAAATCATAAGATTACGGCAGGTTATGAAAATACTACGTATGATATATATAACGTATTTATTGTTGCTCAAGATGGTGAATGGGAGTTCGATACATTAGCAGACTATCAGGCTGGTATTGCAAGTTCATTCAGCGCAAATAATGCAAAATCAGGCAATGTGGATGATGCAGCTGCTATGTTTGATTATGGACTGACTTCTTTGTACATAATGGATGAGTACACAGTTTCTGATAGATTTACTTTTACTGCTGGTATTAGACATGATGAGTATGATTCTGATGATGCGCCAGCAAAAAATGCAGCTTTTGAGCAAACATATGGTTTTGCAAATGCTGGTATTGATGGAACAAGCTTAACTAATGTAAGACTTGGTTTCGATGTTATTATAGATGATGTAAGTGATCTAAACGCTACGTTTGGAACTTATTCAGCAAAACTTCCAGCAGTTTGGATCTCAAATGCATATACAAATGATGGAGTGAGAGTTTCTTCATACAACAGTGCAAATGCTCCAGCGGGTTGCGATCCATTAACCTCACCAGGTGCAGGGATACCAGCTTGTGCACAACAAGCAATTCAAGATGCTCCCTTAACGGATGCTAAAATTGATTTTATTGCTCCAAGTTTTGAATGGCCTGATTCAAAAATTCTTAATATTACTTATGAAAGAGATTTGCCTAATAATATGGATTTAAGTATTACATATTTAAAATCCAAACAAGAGGAAGCTTTATATAAAGTCATAGATACTGGTTATCCTCTTGATGGTGATACTCCAACTGTTCCTACTGAGGTTGCGCCTGATGGTAGACCAATTTATAACATGACTGGTAGAAGAACTTATAAGGCTGGTTTATACAATGACTGCTGTGGAGAAAGAGAAGTTATTTCAGCAACTCTTAACAAAGCATTTAGAGACGGAGATACAGTTGTTTCAGTTAGTTATACAGGTCAAAATAATACAGAACTTAGTGGAATGACCTCGTCAACTTCAAACTCTAATTTTGGTAAAACAGGTGCTATTGATTTCAATAATAGAAGAGCAATGACATCTATATATGAAACAGAGCATAGGCTTTTGGCTACTTTAAGATCTAAACATAATTTCTTTGGTCCGGACAAACCTACTACCTTTACTCTTATTTTTGAGAGAAAATCCGGATTACCAGCGTATCCAACATTTGATACATTTACTGGATGGCCTGGTGATTATAAAACTAAGGCTTTTGGTTATGATTACAACTTAAATGATGATAGTTCATCGTTGCTTTATATACCAACAAGAAATGATCCAATAGTCTGTTACTCTTATAAATGTACTGCAGAAGGAACTCCAGATGCTCTTGCAAGAGAAGAGGCTGTTTTGAATCTTTTATACAATGTGTTTGGACTTGAAGGTAAGGCAGGAGAAATTGCTGATAGAGGCTCAATGAGATTCCCTTGGCAATCTTCTTTAGACTTCAAGATAACACAAATACTTCCTGGCTTTAGAGAAAAAGATGAGGTTGTTATAACGTTGGGAATTGAGAATCTCCTAAATCTTATTGATGATGATAAGGGTGTTGTCAGATATGGCTATTACTCTGGAAGAATTCCAGTGATTGATCTTAGAATAGTAGATGGTTCAAAGTATGATTACAGCAGAAATGCTTATAGATATAGCTTTGATGATCCATATAATATGAGCTTATCTGCAACTCAAAGTGTATGGAGAGCTCAACTTGGATTTAAGTATAATTTCTAATAATACTTATATATAATTTAAAGGCGGTCTAGACCGCCTTTTTATTATGAATAATTTAATACCTGAACTATCTTTTAATGAAATTGAAAAAGGCGATGCTTTTTCCATCAATTTATTAAAAAATGCTTTATCAGATCATGGATTTTTTTCGATAACTGAACATGGCTTATCTGATACTCTTGTAAATGATTGTTACAAATCATCCAAACAATTCTTTGATTTAGATTTTGAGATAAAAAACAAATACAGCTCTGTAGGTTCAAAAGGTGCAAGGGGCTATACTCCAAAAGGCATTGAAACTGCTGTTGGTGAAAAAATAGCTGATCAAAAAGAATTTTGGCATCATGGTCCTGTTATTGATGATTCGTTTGACAAAAAAATACCTCAAAATTTGATTATTGACCAAATACCAGATTTCAACTCAAATTTTGATAGTTTATATATAGAGTTACATAAAATTGGTACAAGAGTTCTATCAGTTATCGCACTTTCATTAGGTCTAGAAAATGATTATTTTGAACCTTGGGTTGAAAAGGGCAATTCACTCCTAAGGTCAATTCATTATCCCCCTGTAAATTCACAATCTAATCCTCATAGAGCTAGAGCTCATGAAGATATTAATTTGATAACTTTACTAATCGGTGCTGAAGAAGGAGGTTTAGAGGTTTTGAGCAAGGATGGTAAATGGATAAAAGTTGCTCCCAGCTCTAAAGCTATTGTTTGCAATATTGGTGACATGATGCAGCTCGTGACTGATAAGAAACTTAAGAGCACAACTCATAGAGTGATCCAAGACAAAAAGTCAGAATCTAAACCTAGATACAGTATTCCATTTTTCTTACATCCAGCACCTTCTATCAATTTAAAATCTATTTACAGAGATGACGATGATGGTATTCTCGCAGGTGACTTTCTGGATAAAAGACTTAAAGAAATAAAGCTTTATTAAAATGGATATCATGACAATAGCACAAATAGTAATAGGTTTTATTGGCTTGGTGGCAATAGCTATACCGTTCTCAGATAATTTCAGAATTATTAACTATAAATATGTAGGTTATGGAATCCTCTCTCAAATAATTTTAGCAGCCATTCTATTAAAAGTTCCTTTTGTTGTGAACGCCTTTGAGATTTTAGGAAATGGTGTTGTTATTCTTCAAGAGGCAACTATTGAGGGTGCAAATTTTGTTTTTGGCTATCCCCCAAGCGATTCTTCAACGCCATACAGATCTTTATTAGAAACTTTTGCTTTTGGTGTTCTTCCATACATTATTGTGATGGCATGTATATCAGCAATATTATGGTACTGGGGAGTTCTTCCATTTATCGTTAATTTAATATCAAAAGCTTGCCAAAAACTTTTTAATATTGGTGGTCCTGTTGGCTTAGGCGCTGCTGCGAATATTTTTATTGGACAAGTTGAAGCCCCTTTACTTATTAGGCCTTATGTAAGCAAACTATCAAATAAAGAACTATTAATTTTGATGACTGCTGGAATGGCAACTGTAGCCGGTTCGGTTATGGTTGCTTTAATAAGCATTTTAGAAAACACTTTTATCGATCAGAATTTAATACAACACTTTATTACGGCTTCCGTGTTATCAGTACCAGCTGCAATTATGTATGCAAATATTATGATCCCATCAAACTCTATTACTGATTTTAACGAAAGCAAAGTTCCTAAAGTATATAAGAGTACGATGGATGCTGTTACAAGAGGAACTTCAGATGGCGCCAGTATTGCAGTAAGTGTTGGTACTATTCTAATCGCAGTTATAGCACTGGTTTATATTGTAAATTCAATTTTAGGACTAATCGCATTCCAATTTGGCATAGATTTATCAATAGAAATTATTCTTGGATATATTTTTGCACCAATTGCTTGGCTTATGGGTATTCCTTGGGATGAAGCTATAATTGCTGGAGAATTGCTGGGAATTAAGACGACACTAAATGAATTTGTGGCTTATCCAGGACTTGCTGCGTTAGACAATGGAGAGCTTTCAGAACGATCAAAACTTATCACCTTTTATAGCTTATGTGGTTTTGCAAACCTTTCCTCTGTTGGGATATTAATTTCTGGTATCACAGCAATGGCGCCTGAAAGGAAAGATGACCTTATAAATGTATCTTTTAGAGCATTAATAGGAGCCACATTAGCATCCTGTATGACTGGCTTAATTGTCGGATTATTTATTTAGTTATTAAAAACAATAAATAAATTTAAGTAAGATGCAAAAAGTAACCAAAATATATATGGCATGTGTAAAAATGCAGCAAGTTTATCTTTTTTAAAAATCATAAATAATATCTTTACATTAATGAATATTAATAACCATATATTAATTAGTGCTATTAGTGTTAAGTGAAATGAAAAGAATAACCATGACCATATTAGATTTAAAATTAATTGAATATAAAAGAGATTCTTGATTAATTCATATGTTCTCCAAATTGTTATACCCATTAAGAAATATAATATTGGCCATACAATGCCAAAAACATATCCTTGAGGATTTAAATCAGACTTAATAAGATTTTGATACCATGAATCACTTTCAGTATTTGATGTTGCAAGGCCACCTAAAATTAGAGTTAAAATTACTAGGCTTATAGCAATTACCCTAGGATTAATCTGATGCATTATCTTTTTCTGAAGAATCTGCTAATTGTTTCTGAGATATCTCCAAAAAGATTTGATCCTTTTGGTCTAGCTTCTATATAAATATAAAAACCTACAAAAGCTAATGAAATTAAAAAAATCCAAACTGCGTCGTATTCACCCATACTTTAATTATAGTTGTTTTTAATATTTTAAATATATTTATATTAGGTTTTCTCTACAATGATTGAACAAACAGAATAACCAGCACCAAAAGAGCAAATTAATCCTTTTTCACCTTTTTTGAGATCATTGTGAAGATTAAATGCAAACATTGAACCTGCGCTTGCAAGATTACCAAATTTTTCAATTGGTAATGGTGCCAAATTCAAATCAAAGTCATCCGAACCAATAATTTTAGAAACAATCAAGTTAACCATTCGAGAATTAGCCTGATGCAACCAGAATTTTTTGATTTCACTAGAATTTATATTGTTATCATGAAGTTGGGTGGTTATAAAATCTGCAACCATAGGACACACTTCTTTAAAAACACTATTTCCATTTTGATAAAACAATAGATCTTCGTAAGATTTACTATCATCAGCTGCTCTCACTAAATAACTCCAATCACTTCTAATATTATTAGAAAATTTAGTAATTAATTTTCTATCAATAATTTTATGCGCATATTTTGAAGAGCCCTTTTTGGAAACCACAGTAGCAACACATCCATCACCAAAAATAAAATGTATATCTCTTCTAGCGTAATTGACAAATGGTGTAGAAATTTCAGGATTAACAACCAGAATTGTTTCAGCTAGACCTGATGCAATATCACTGTAAGCATTGTTTATTGCAAATGTAGTAGATGAACAACCGACGAGCATATCATAAGCGTAACCATCTATACCAAGTTCATTCTGAATTTCTATTGCAACGGATGGATAATTTCGTGCTGCATGGGATGTGCCTAAAATTACACCGTCAATATCGGAAGCCTTTACGCCAGCTTGCTCCATAGCTTTTTTTGCAGCTTTTATTGCTACGACAGCATGAATGGATAATTTTGATTCATCTTCATGATCAACAGAAGGCATCATCTTATTTATATCTAGAATACCTTTCTTATCAATTACATGACGTGTTTTTATTCCAGATGCTTTTTCTATGAATGCTGTTGATGAATGTTCTAGAGGTAATATTTCACCAGAATTGATTTTGTCTTCATTTGATTGATTATATTTATCAACATAAGCATTGAAAGATGAAACAATTTCATCATTTGATATGTTATCTTCTGGATACCATATACCCGTACCTGCGATATGTATTTCTTCCATCATAGTTTTAATAATTAATATATGAGTTTATTATAAATTATGAATTTAAACACTTCTATCGAACATAAATTTATTTATGAGTCTTTGACTACTGATTCAAACCCTAAAGGTATTGTCCATATCAGTCATGGGATGGCAGAACATATTGGTAGATATGACTGGCTAATCGATAAATTAAATAAAGATAGTTTTCATGTTATTTCTATAGATCATAGGGGGCACGGCAAAAGAGTAGGCAACCTTGAGGGGCATTTTGGAGATTCTGATGGCTGGAATAATGTTATTAATGACCAAAAGATACTCGTTGATACGACTAAGAGAAAATATCCACATCTTAAACAATATATGATTGCTCATAGCATGGGATCATGGATTGCTTTGGCTGCAATTCAAGAAGGTATGAAGCTAAGTGGACTAATTTTATCAGGATCTTCAAGATTACCTGATAAGTTAATAAACTTGCAAAAAATACTAATAAAATTAATCTTATTTTTTTCATCAAAGAAAACAAAAGGTAAATTTCTAGATTCCTTAATTTTAGGAAAATATAATAAATTTTTTAAACCCAATAGAACTGCTAAAGATTGGATTTCTTCTGATAGCACCAATGTTGATGAATATATAGCAGATCCATTATGTGGATTTATTGTGACCAATGGACTGTGGGATGATTTAGCTAATGGTATGTTAGATATATTTCAAGATGAAGGGTACACGAATGTAGACAAGTCAATGCCAATTTTTTTAATTTCTGGTGATTGTGATCCTGTTGGAGAGAATGGTAAGGGCGTAGAAAGACTAAATAATTTTCTTAAAAATATTTTTACTAATGTTAATTTATCAATTATAAACAATGCTAGGCATGAGGTGTTTAGCGAGGTAAGTAAAGAAAAAAATTATAGGTTGTTGAAATTATTTATAGATGGCTGCTAATTGGAGGAACTAATTAAATCCTCTAGAGCTTTATTAATTTCATTAGGGCTTTCAAAGTAGGGGAAATGCCCAACATCTTTTAATATGATTATGTCCTTATCATGGTCTAGTTCTTTTAATAAGATATTTTCCGGGTTAAATCTAGCTAGCTTATCTTTTTCGCTAAATATATATTTTATATTTTTTAATTTTGATAATTGTTCTTCACTAAGGCGGAATGAATTACAAGATTTTAAATCTATTGAACTGATTTCTTTTTCAGATTGATTGAATAAACGTTTTAGAGGATATAGCTTAATTTCTCTTTCTGGATCATCCTCTACAACTTTCGTTCCATAGGGAGATTTTATTTGTCCTTTAGACCTACCATAGAAACCTGAGCCTTTTGTACCAAATCCTGTTGTTTTAATTTCTGTTTCTGGCATTTTATATATTCCATATTTCATCAAAAATTCAACTGCTTGATCTAAATTGCCCTTTGCATAGTCAAGTAACATATCACCAACCATAAAAGGATATGCTATATTCATACATATAGTCATTTTATGATCAACCTTGGTTGATAAATCAAGAGCTATTAAACCACCCCAACTGTGGCCAATAATAATTGGATTTTCAATATTTAAACTATTTAAAATATCTATACAGAACACGGAATGTTCAGCAATTGAATTAACAATTGGACCTGATGTATAGCCATGCCCAGGTAAGTCAAATCCTAAGATATTGAAGTCATCCTTTATATTATCAAGACTAACCATTGATAAAATTCTATGGTCCATACCCGCTCCAGGAAGGAAGATTACCGACTTTTTAGTATCCTTAAATGTCTCCTTTTCAAAGATGTGAGCTTTGTGATTTTTTAAATTTAATTGCATTTCTAAAGATTGAAATTATTAACAAAATATTAACGAATACCAATGGTACAGAAAAAATTACTAAAAGCCACATAAAAGACTCTCCACCTCCAAGAATCATTATTAATGCAGGTTGAATAATAAGCATTATTGCAAAGAATAATCTTAGATTTCTTGAGGGTTCATTTTTAAAGTTTTTCATTGCCGCAGTAGCAAGAATATATGAAGATGAATCGTAGGTTGTGCATAAAAAAATAATTGAGATAATTCCGAAAAAAATAAGTAAATAAAATCCATAATTTAAAGAAGAAACTGTTTCTACAACAATTGACTCAAGACCTATTACACCGTCTTGATAGAGTTGTGGAGAATTAAGAATACCTTGTTCATAGAGATATATAGATGAATTGCTCAAAATTCCTATGTGAATAAAACAACCTATAGATCCAATGAGAAGCGATCCTAATATAATTTCTCTTATAGATTTCCCATTTGAAACATTTACTATGAAAGTTCCTACCGCAGGAGCAAGAGCTAAATACCAAGCCCAATAAAAAACAGTCCAAGTAATGCTATATTTTGAGCTTTCTAAACTAAAATTTAGAAAGTTGCCGAACATATAGCTTACAGGCTCAATGGTATTTTTTATAATGTAAGAAGTTGGACCAGTAAATAAAATAAATAAAAGAAAAAATATAACTAAAATAATATTTAAATTACTTAATCTTTTAATGCCTTTTTGAATACCCAGGTAAACACTTGAACCAAATATTAACAAACAAATCATTAATGCTGAGAAGTCAAGATAAATATTTTTATCAATCATAAATATCTTTGAGATAACAGCAGATATTAGAGGGAAAGATAAAGTCAAACCAACACCTGCTCCGGTAAGAATCGCCCCAATAAAAAATGAATCTAAGATAATCCTAAATAATCCAGATTGCTTTTTTAGTAGTATTCCTGAAAATGTTAGCGGAGAATCTGGTTTATTTATCAAAGCTAAAGCAAAAGCAACAGCAGGTAAGCAATATATTGCCCATCCTGTGAAACCCCAATGAAAATGAGGATATGATCTCGCCTTAAGATAATTTATAGAATCTTCTTTACTTATACCCTCAACTGGATCAGTAAAATAGACTAACCATTCAACTGTTGACCAATATAAGAGTGCGGCCCCTAGACCTGTTGCAAAAAGCATAGATCCCCAAGAAAAATATGAAAAAGTATGCTTGCCTTCTAATTTTAATTTTTGTGCCCCAATAGGAGAGGCTGCAATTAAAATTAATACCAAAAGAATTATGAAGCCTATAATTAAAAAATATGATTCAAAATTAATTGCAAAAAAATCATATATTGATTTCAAAGACTTTGCACTTTCATTTGGATTAGTTAAAACATATGATGAAAGAATAATTAGAAAAGAAAAAGTAATTAATAAGACAGATTTATTCCACAGGGGATTAACTTTTATTTTAAACATTCAAATAAGTATAATTTTAGATAATGATAACAAATATTTACGATTATCCTGAGCTTAAGAGGGTAAATAAAGATATTGGGAGATATTATATTGACTCGAATAACAGTCCTGTGCCGAGTGTAACAACAGTCTTAAATAAAACGTCAAATAAATCTGATTCTATTCAGCAGTGGCGAAACAGAGTTGGAGATAAAGAAGCAGATAGAATAACAAAACAAAGTACAGATATTGGCAGTATGGTTCATGAGGCTCTTGAATATCATCTAAATAATAAAAAGTGGGACAATTTTACTGAAGATCAAAATGGTCATATAGCAAAAAAAATTACTTCTAAATTTATTAGCACCGGAATTAAATCAATTACAGAAGTTTGGGGACTTGAAGTTGGGCTTATTCTTGATGGACTTTATGCCGGAACTGCTGACTGTGTTGGTAAAATAAATAATGTTCCAACGCTGATCGACTTTAAAACGGCAAGAAGGATGAAAAGAAGAGAATGGATAGAGGATTATTTTTTACAGTGTTGTGCTTACGCAAATGCTCACAACGTTATGTTTGGAACTGAAATAAATCAAGTAGTGATACTAATGGTGGATAGAGAATTATTATTTCAGGAATTCATAGTTAAGCCGACAGAATTTAATATACTTACTAATTTATGGAAAAAGAGATTGCTTGAATTTCACAGTAAATATCCTAATGAAGATGCCAAAGATATATAAAATATTTTTTATATCAATTTTTTTTATTAATTCTAGTTATGTTATGTCTAAACCAAGCTTCTTTATTGAAAATACTGAAATTATTGGCCAAACAAACGAAGAATCTATTGATTTTTATTTAGGCATTCCTTATGCAGAGCCACCTATTAATCAACTTAGATGGGCAAAAACAGTACCAAAGACATTTGTTGAAGATAAGTTCTATGCTGATAAATTTTCATCTGCTTGTATGCAAGGGTCTAGAATAGTTGACTGGTATAAAGGTGTTGCAGAAGGTTTTGGTGGAGATCCTGACTATATAGAAATGCCTTCAATTAATGAAGATTGTCTATACTTAAACATGTGGGTTCCTTCAGATATTAATGAAAGCGATGCAATACCAGTGCTGGTTTATATTCATGGTGGTTCGAATAGAGCAGGCTGGACTTTTGAACCAAATTATATCGGCCAGAATTTATCTAAAAAGGGAGTAATTGTAATAACCGTTGCATATAGACTAGGAATATTTGGTTTTTATAAACATCCTGAATTAGAAGTATCTAATTTTGCCTTGCTTGATTTAATAGAATCATTGAAATGGATTCAAAAAAATATTCATAAAGTAGGAGGCGATCCTAATAATGTAACAATTTCCGGTGAGTCAGCTGGCGCTACTAATGTTGCTCATTTAATGGTCTCTCCGTTGAGTAAAAATCTTTTTCATAGAGCAATTCATCAAAGCGCAGGCTGGTCTATAGCAGAAAAAAATCTTGACTCTAAAATACCAATATATTTATCTAATGAGCTATCGTACGCATTATTAGGTGTTGATAACAAAGAAAAAAACTTAAATAAGTTAAGAAATATTGACCCTAATAAATTACTTGTTAAAGCTGAAGAAATATATGGTTATAACGGATACTATCCAGTTGTAGACAACCATACGATTTTTGAACCTTTATATAGATCTTTTGAGCAGGGAAATTTCAATCATGTCGATCTTATAATTGGAACAAATGCCGATGAAGAGTTGATGTATTTAGATAAAGATTATTATTTATCAGATTTTTATGACGAAAGACAAAGCTTAGGATTTTATTCTGATGTTAAAAACTTAGAATCAATTGTTAAAGATATTTCTGGTGACAATCAAAAGATTAATTTTATTCTTACAGCTAGAAATTGGACTTGTCCATCAATGTTCATTGCAAAGTCAATCAACAAACATACTTCTAAAAACGTATGGTTTTATTCTTTTGACAAGATAAGAGACGGAGTGAAAAGTAAAGAAATGGGAGCTTATCATGGTGCAGAACTACCATATATTTTTAATACACATGACGATTGGCTTCCAACATCTTCGCGAGATATCTTTATTACAAAAAGCATTCAAGATTATTGGATAAATTTTATAAGTAGCGGAAATCCAAACTCAGGTAACATCGAATGGAAGAAATTTAAATCAACTAAATCAAATGTTTTATCTTTTGATAATGAAATTTCAATGAAGACTAGTCAAGCTGTTCAAGTATGCAATGAACTAAGTTATTAGTTTTGTAGCAAAAATTTACTAAAAATAGAATTTATTATAATATCTAGTTATAAAACATATTTTAATGGGGAAAACTATGAATATATTCCATGCTGAGAAAGTGCACGATGCAGTTGTAAAAACAACAAAAGCTACTGCTATTGCATCTGCCGTTTTAGTGAGTGCTAATACAATTGCTCAAGAAGATTCAATGATTGAGGAAGTCATTGTAAGTGCGCAAAAGAAATCTGAAAACCTTCAGAATGTTCCAATTAGCGTAACAACCTTATCCTCCGATGAGTTAGATGCTCTAAATATTAAAGATTTTGCTGACTATGTACTGCAGTTACCTGCAGCATCAGCTGTA